>Ga0181402_1000405_pt1 | contig 16048 bp, 18 predicted proteins | sample 25SPOviralmetaG_FD_130131 | JGI IMG/M metagenome (GOLD analysis project Ga0181402, IMG submission 130131) | Marine viral communities from the oligotrophic San Pedro Time Series (SPOT) site, San Pedro Channel, CA, USA - 25 SPOT_SRF_2011-08-17 | ecosystem: Environmental > Aquatic > Marine > Strait...
CTGTAATACATACAGACAGTGTATACACAGACACTGTATTACAGCAGCCAAGTGATTCGGTTTCGCCTACGTTGACTAAGACGTTGACCAGGATGCACCCACGTTACAAAGAGGGCAAAGCAAAGCGACAGAATGATCCTTTGTCGTGGCGTATCGAGAAAATCCTACGTAGACTAAGACCGATGTTGTCTACAGAGAATTTTATAGAAGTGTCGCAGGAGTTCACTACGTCGGACCCTATGCAGCGTGTAGCACTCGCGGACAAGCTCGAGAAATGGCTAGAAAGTACTTTAGGGGGGTAAGGCTTAGGAAAAGGGAAAAGCGCACTCTGTGGCGCTTCTCCGTGGCTCTAAGGGGTATAGTTATATTTGAAAGGTGGTACGTCTAATTCGTCTAAAAGAATACGTAGTATTCGTTCTATACCGCATGCTTCATCAATAGGGTTTCCATTGTTTACATGGTGTTCTACTAGCCACTTATATTGTTTTATGAGGTCGTTTGTATCAGGTACAAAAGCACTCAAGGGTAGTTTAACTCTGTCTTTCATCATAAATCACTTTCGTCTCTTTTTGTAACTATTGGGAAGGCGTGGTAAAGTTTCCAACGTGTTTTACGTAAAGCTTTTTCAGTTGAAACATAACAATCACCGTCCAAGCTTATCAATTCGTCATCCCATTCTTTTAAGGCTTCCCAAACTTGTCTAAGTGCGTCTTGTTGTTTAACGGTTAGCTTGTTAAAAGAAGTGTTTAAGATATTTTCTTTTATTTCTACTTCTTTTTGGCGTTCGTCACGAGCTTTTTTCTCTTCTTGGTTTTCTACATATGGCATTTGTAATCCTTTCTTTGTATACCTCAAGTCATGCGATTGCATGAGAACGCACCGCCGAAACGGTGCTATCTGATACAATCATGGTGTTATGAAGTGCCACGCGAAAACTAATCCAAAGATTAAAACGCATATAGCAACGTCGGTAAGTTTGATGTTCTTGATGATTGTTATGAGTTCTGAGATTGTCATTATGCTGCATCCACTACAAAGCCGGAGTTGTCTTTTCTTGCCTTGCCTTTAGCATACAACGCAACAATTGACTGTTGAGGGTCAAGAAAGCGTAAGTCTGTTTTATCGCCGTCTATAGTTGGTAAACCTATAAACTTACTTGGAATGTTTTCTTTGTTGCGAAATACAACAGCGATGTTAAGGCCATTAGCCTTAGCAATATCCACTTGCTTAAGATACGTGGCATTCGTTGCGCTATAACTAAACGTCAAGTGATAGTTGTCAGGTAAGTTTCTACGATTGGCAATTTTTGTATAATCGTAGAAAGTAATATTAGGGAATAGGTTAAAGATAGTTTCTCCATTAACTTTGATTAACTCCCAACGTACATCTGTAGTACCGTTTAATCTTATTGCTGGCTTTAGGTCGCGTTTCTCACAATAGTTTTGAAACCTGGTAAGATCCTTAACAAGTTGAGCCATAAATCCAGCCCGATCTTTGATAAACCATTGTGCCTTCCGTGCTCTACCTTTTTGGACGCTATTCATTGAGCCACGACCAGCAGTGTTTAAACAACCTTCTAAGCAACCAGCAGTTTCAGCCATTGGACAAAGATTGTGCCCAAGTGTTTTATATGGTGTCATATACATAATTGCTGTTAGATAGCCGCTGTCATTGCCTTTGATTGTCTTGGCATCTCCACCAGCTCTGATTAAATTGCCTATGAAATTATAATTTGTCATTGTATACCTCTTTGTTGTTATGCCTTCATAATACATAAGTGTCACAAAGTGTCAATAGTAATTATTTATTGTGTTAGATTGTAAGATGATCTATATATTGAATATACAAAGTTGCTTGCCTGTTAGCTTTGTATGCCTCAAATAACTAGCTCGGACTTAGGTCCGGGCCTTTTTGAAGGAACACAGATTGAGTAGACGAAGCGTAAACACAGTCATTATGGAAAAGATAGTTGATCGCCTAGCATCAGGTGAAACCTTGGTTGACATCACAAAAGACAAGGCAATGCCAAGTTACCGGGCTGTAACCAGGGCAGTAGCAGCTGATGAAGAATTGTGGTCGCTCTATCGCAAGGGACGTATTCTCCAAGCTGAATATTACGCGGACAAAATCAATGGGCTTGCTATGGAACCATTGCCCGAGGGAGATGTGCGTTTCCTCAATGCTGAGGTAAACAGAAGGCGTCTCGAGATTGACACGCTGAAATGGACAACAGCAAGAAACCAACCGTTCGGAATACGTGACAAGAAAGAAGACCAGCCACAAGCACAGACCTTCACCATCTCATGGGCCGGAGGTGATACCGCTGTTAGTGCACACGAGGAAGAAGAGGTACTGCATTGAAAGCACCAGCTAACATTCTGAGTGGCCGAGGTACGCGCGTGAAGTGCAAAACCTTTTCGCATAATATGTATTATGTTAACAAAACGCCTTATTTGCTGTAGTTTGCCGCATTTTTGGCGATACAGACCCCCCACCCTCCCAGAATCACCGCGCCACTTCTTACTACATAATATACCTGCGGAGCATACACAGTGACTCCCACACTGACTGCTGATCAACACGCAATGCTGGGTCATCTCTCAGAGCTACGGAGAAGCGTTGTAGATGGCGAAAGCTATAAGGAGCAGTTTGAGGCTGCGGTATTGCTTATTGATCTGTACGAGGCTATCTTGGAGTTGAATGGCATATTGATATATGAGGATCAGGAGAAGGTGGTTAGGCAGTGACGCATATAGAGATACCGTATGAGCCTCGTGTGTTACAGATGGAGTTGCACAATGAGATGCAAGAGAAGCGGTGGGGTGTTGTTGTATGTCATCGAAGGTTTGGCAAGACGGTATGGGCTATTAATCATATATTGAGGCATTCTCTTCTAAGCGGAAAGAGTAATCCTAGGTATGCGTATATGGCACCTACTTATAGGCAAGCTAAAAATGTGGCTTGGGATTATCTAAAACATTTTGCTGGTAAGATACCGAATGTGAGGTTTCATGAGACGGAGTTGCGGTGTGACTTGCCTACTGGTGGTAGGATTAGTTTGTTGGGTGCTGAGAACCCGGATAGCTTACGTGGGATATATTTGGATGGGTGTGTTATGGACGAGGTTGCTGACATGCCGGAGAGTGTATTTCCAGAGGTATTGAGGCCAGCATTATCTGATAGGAAGGGATTTTGTATATTTGTGGGTACACCGAAGGGGCATAATGCTTTCTTTGATTTTTATGAACAGGCTGCATCGAGTGATGATTGGTTGTCTGCGGTGTATAAGGCGAGTGAGACGGGGATATTGGACGAAGAGGAGTTAGAGGCTGCTCGTACTATGATGTCTGTGGATCAGTATGCTCAGGAATTTGAGTGTAGTTGGAATGCGAATGTGCCTGGTGCTATTTATGGCAAGGAATTGGAGGATGCTACGATAGGTGGTCGAGTAACGAATGTACCGTATGATCTTAGTCAGAGGGTTGATACTTGGTGGGATTTAGGCATTGGGGATAGCACGGCTATATGGTTTACTCAGAGTGTTGGTCGTGCTGTGCATGTGATAGATTATTATGAGAATAGGAATGAGGGGTTGCCGCATTATTGTCAGGTTCTTAATTCTAAGCAGTATTTGTATGGGTCGCATAATGCACCGCATGACATAGAGGTGCGTGAGTTGGGGAGTGGTAAGAGTAGGCGAGAGGTTGCTTGGGATCTGGGTTTGAATTTTAGGGTTGTTCCTAAGCTTCCTGTTGAGGATGGGATACATGCGGCTCAGATGTTGATACCAAGGCTTTGGTTTGATAGAGAGAAGTGTAAGGATGGTTTAGAGGCTTTGCGGCAGTATCATAGGGCTTATAATGATAGGACAAGAAGTTTTAGGTCTACGCCAGTTCATGATTGGTCAAGTCACTCAGCCGATGCGTTTCGATATTTCGCTGTGGGTTTAAGAGAGAGTAGGCCAAGTCAACAGGCTCCACAAAAACAGGCGGTGATGGATTATGACCCATTTGCAGCTTGAACCGAAAGAATATTGCGTAGCTGAGATTTCGGACGTTCCAGAGGTGGTTGAGTTGTGCGCGAGGTTTCATAAGGAGAGTTGGCAAGTTTTTGCAGACTTTGACTATGATAAAATGACTAGTTGGATTGTTGATAGAGTGCGTAATGAAGAGGATCAAATCTTCTTAGCAAAAAAGCACGGAGATGTTATAGGTGTGTTAATTGGGATGATTTTTTCGTTTCCGTATAGTAACACACTAGTCGGGGGCGATTATATCTGGTATGTTGTACCTCAAGAGCGCGGTGGAATAGCTGGTGTAAGGCTTATGAAGATGTTTGAAGCGTGGGCTAAAGAGAATGGTGCGGTTCGTATTATGACAGGTGCAACGTCTGGTATTGCGTCAAACAGAGCTGCTAGGTTAATGATGCGTTTAGGCTTTGAGCCTATGGGTTCGTTTATGCAGAAGGAGATATAGTATGGGTGGTTTGTGTGGTGGTAGCAGAGCAACCAGAAGGACACCAAGAGAAAGAGCTAGGCAAAGGACTGGTGCTGAAGACGCAGTTCGCAGAGGTCAGGTAACAAGGCGTACTGGTTTAGATGCGATTGTAAGTGATATTGCAATGGATACTGGTTTGCGTCAACCAGATACAGAATATTATTCAAGGCTTAATGAGAGAGCAGAGGCTGCACAAACAGAGCAAGCACGTCTTAGGGAAAAAAGAAGTAGAGATCGTAGAAGAGAAAGAGCAGCTACAGCTACTACGGATACAACAGCGGCAACAGTTACTCCTGTTACGCCGACTGCACCAACAACACCTACGCAACCCACAGCCCCGACTACCCCCACTCCCCCACCAGCACCCCCACCGTTTACAGAAACAACCACTACAGGTGCGGATACAACATATAAGGGTGGAGATGTGAGTGTCGGAGATGTGATAGATAACCGCGTTGTAACAAGTGAGACTGAAGCTGACGCTATTGAAAGCACCGGGAAGGGTAGAGTTTCAACGATTGCAACAAGCCCTAAAGGGTTGCTTGGAACAGGAACAACGGGAACGGTCCGTAGAAGACGGTCTTTAATGGGTAGTGGTTTACTAAGATGATGTTGCGACGAAAAAATGTAGCCGGAGAAATGGGTGCAAAATCTGCTCAACCAGCCAAACGTCGGGTTGATATGACAGTTGATCCTTTAGAGCGCCTTAATCAAAGGATGGCTGGGAGAACGCAAGGTGGTTCTTTAGAGGGAATACCAACAACAAACAAAAAGAAAAAACGCTCTTTGATGAATAATTATGGAATGATGTAATGGCACAAATATCACCGCTTATAGCTCAATTAGATAGACGTTTTAAATCTTTGCAAAGCCAAAGATCAAATTGGGAACGTCATTGGCAAGAGTTAGCGGATTATATGTTGCCACGTAAAGCAGATATAACTAAGAAAAGAACGCAAGGTGATAAGCGTACAGAGCTGATCTATGACGGCACAGCTATTCATGCTGTAGAGCTTTTATCATCTAGCTTGCATGGTATGCTTACATCTCCTAGCACACCTTGGTTTTCTATGCGGTATCGAGATCCGGCGCTACAGAATGACGATATGGCTAATGAGTGGTTGGAAATCTGCCTAGATCAGATGTATCAGGCTTTTAACAGATCAAACTTTCAGCAAGAGATACATGAGCTTTATTATGATCTTGTGGTGTTTGGTACTGCTGCTTTCTATGTTGAAGGTGACAAAGAAGGTTTGCGGTTTTCGTGTCGGCACATTGCAGAGATTACGGTAGCAGAAGATGCCAACGGAAAAGTAGATACAATATATAGAAAGTTTAAGATTTCTGCTCGTGCTGCTGGACAAAGGTTTGGAGAAGAAACTTTACCAGCACAAATGGCAAAAGACCTAAAGAATGAGCCTCATAAAGAACATGAGCTTGTACATGCGATATATCCGCGTGGAGAAACAAAGGGTCGTAAGGCACAGAACAAAGCAATAGCTTCTGTGTATTATCACGCTGACACAAGGCAGTTATTGTCTGAGGGTGGTTTTGACGATTTTCCGTTTATGGTTCCACGTTTTGTAAAAGACAGTGTAAGTACATATGGTAGAAGTCCAGCAATGAACGCACTGCCAGATGTTAAGATGCTTAATAAAATGTCAGAGGTGACTATTAGGGCTGCTCAGAAACAGATTGACCCACCATTGATGGTTCCTGATGATGGTTTTATGTTACCTGTCAGGACAACGCCAGGTGCTTTGAATTTTTTTAGAACAGGTACAAGAGATAGGCTAGAGCCTTTAAATATTGGAGCAAACAATCCTCTCGGTTTGAACATGGAAGAGCAGAGACGTAATGCTATACGTCAGGCTTTCTATGTAGATCAGTTGTTGATGTCGCAAGGACCAGCGATGACAGCTACTGAAGTGTTGCAACGTAACGAGGAAAAGATGCGGCTTTTAGGACCAGTTCTCGGTAGGCTCCAATCCGAATTGCTCCAGCCACTAATCTCCAGATCCTTTGCGTTGCTGCTCAGGAATGGCCTCCTCCCTGCTGCTCCTGAGCAATTACAAGGCCAAGACATTGATATTGAGTATGTCTCACCGCTTGCCAAGGCTCAGAGACTTACAGACTTACAGGCAATGTTGCGTGGATTTGAGGTAATGATGCAAGTAGCGGAAATCGCACCTGTTATGGATTATCTTGATGATGATAAACTTGTGCAGTATCTTGTAGAGGTTACAGGTATTCCGGCACGAGTTATAAGAAGCAATGAAGAGGTAAGACGATTACGCGAAGAAAAAGCAGAGCAAGAGCAAGCGCAGCAAGCAATGCAAGAGCAGATGATGCAAGCTGAAACCGCACAGAAAGTAGCACCATTAGTTAAAGCAGCAGGGGCTGTTCAATAATGAAGCAGTTGGAAGAATTAAAATTATCTTATAGGCGCACGTTCAACACAGACGACGGCGAAAGGGTATTGAGTGACCTCAAGGCTAGGTTTGGTTTTGAGACAACCACGTTTACTGGCGATCCATATGAAAATTCATTTAACGAAGGGCAACGAGCAGCAGTGCTGTTGATCGTCAGGATGTTGTCCGAAGGGAAGGAACTAAAATGAGCGAAGAGGCAATCCAAGATACTGGATCTCAAGAAGCTGCACCAGAGGCTGTTGTGGCACAAGCTGCACCAGAAACTGCACCAATCGGTTTTTTAGAAAGCTTACCAGAAGAGCTACGTAATGAACCGTCACTACGTAACTTTGCTGATCCGAGTGCATTAGCAAAGAGCTACGTTCATGCACAACGCATGATAGGGGCCGATAAGGTAGCAATACCTAGTAAGTCTGCCACGCCAGAAGAATGGCGTGAGGTTTTCACAAAGTTAGGTGCGCCAGAAGATGCTGGTGCATACGAGTTTTCTGACAGTGATATATCTGTAAATGACGATTTAATTGGCACATTCCGTGATCGTGCGCTAACTGCTGGTTTAACGAACTCTCAAGCTAATGAAATGATGGGCTTTGTTAGGGATACAATAAGTGGTTTAGAAACTGATATGTCTGAAACAACGGAGAAAGCTTTGTACGAAGGTGAGCAAGAATTGCGTCAAGAATTTGGTCAAGCTTTTGATCAGCGTCTTGAGTTAGCTCAAATGGCTGCGAAAGATTTGTTGGGAAGCACAGATATATTTGACGAGATAACTTTATCGGATGGTCGAATGTTAGGGGATCATCCCGAAGTAGTTAAGATGTTTTCTCAGTTAGCAGAGCAAATTGGGGAAGACAATTTAGAAGGTGCTCCAACAGAACTTGTTATGACACCGCAAGAGGCTCAACGTCAAGTTTCAGAGATGACTAGACGAGACGGTCCATATTGGGATAAGATGCACCCAGAGCATGACACTTATATAGAAGAAGTGTTACGGCTCCGAGAGTATCTATAGCGGATAACCGAAAGGCCCGTGAAAAAGCTTGTAGTCAAGCGGACTAGTTGCCCTAAGCAATAGCATTGGCCCCCTTGGGACAACCAAGCGAAGCAAACCCGAAACTGAAACTGTAAAGGAGAGACTTATGTCTACTCAAATTACTACAGCTTTTGTCAATCAGTTTTCTTCTAATGTCCAAATGCTATCACAGCAGATGGGTTCTTTGCTGCGAGATGCAGTAGATAGTGAAAGCGTGAATGGCGAAAAAGCTTTTTTTGACCAAGTAGGTGCAGCGTCCGCTGTTCTACGTACTTCACGCCATGCAGATACGCCATTGGTGGAAACACCACATAGTAGACGTATGGTAACAATGTCAGATTATGAGTATGCCGACTTGATTGATGATCAAGATAAAGTGCGTTTACTTGTTGATCCGACTTCAACCTACAGCCGTGCAGCAGCCGCTGCTATGGGTCGCGCAATGGATGATGTTATCATTACTGCGGCTCTTGGCACGTCAACTACTGGTAAAGATGGTAGCACTTCTACGGCGCTTCCCTCTACACAGAAGATTGCTCATGGATCTGCTGGATTAACTATTGCGAAGCTTCTAAGTGCAAAAGAAACCTTAGATGCTAACTCTGTTGATCCGTCAATCACACGGCATATTGTTGTATCGCCAAAGCAAATCTCTGATTTGTTAAACAATACAACGGTAACTTCATCTGACTTTAATACTGTTAAAGCGTTAGCACAGGGAGAGTTAAACACATTTGTTGGTTTTAACTTTATTGTGTCAAATCGCTTAAACACTGACAGCAATAGTGACCGTCAGGTTATTGCCTTTGCTTCAGACGGTATTAAGCTAGCTGTTGGTAAAGAGCCAGCTGCTCGTATTGATGAACGTGCCGATAAATCCTACTCAACGCAAGTCTATTACTGCCAATCTATCGGTGCTACACGCATGGAAGAAAGCAAAGTAGTAGAAATTGCGTGTAACGAATAAGGAGATTGATTAATGGCTACCGTTTATTCAACACAACGTACTAATTCACGAGCTACACCAGCAGTGATGAACAAAGCAAACGAAATGAGTGGCAGAATAAGAGTTGCTCATGGTACTTATGAAGCGTCTTCTTTAGCGTCTGGTGACGTTATTGAGATGTTTATTATGCCTGATGGCGCAAGATTGCTAGAAGGATCACTTGCACATGATGCAATGGGTTCATCCACAACCTTGTCAGTTGGCTATGCTGCACATACTAACGCAGCTGGTACGGCTGTAAGCGCGGCTGCTGCTGCTTATAAAGCGGCTGCTGCGTCTACATCAGCGCAAAAGGTAGACGTAATCGCTACACTAGCTTTAGGCTCCGGCACTGAGTTAGATGCTAACGAGGACGGTGTACCTGTAACGGTTACAATGGGCGGTGCAGCTGGCACTGGTACTGTTGAACTAACTGTTAAGTACGTTCTAGACTAATAGAGTGGGGCGTGTTTGCGCCCCCTCTTTCACATGGAGATAGTTGATGACAAGTACGGTTGATATAGCAAACTACGCACTAAACCTTTTAGGAGCGTCAAACATTTCTAGTTTTTCAGAAAACAGTAAGGCTGGAAGGGTTGTTAATCAGTTTTACGAAGGAACACGAGATACGGTTTTTAGATCTCACCCTTGGAATTGCTTGATTACTAGGGCTGAGTTGGCGCGAGAAAGCGAAGTTCCAAACTTTGGTTACGCTTATCAATATGTTTTACCGTCTGATCCGTTTTGTTTACGTGTTTTAGAATTTAGCAATGGGACTCTTTCTTACCCTCAAGACAACATGACAAATAATACTGGTGGTCCAGTATTTGCCATTGAAGGAAGAAAGCTTGTTACGGATGAAGCAATAGCAAAAATAAAATATATTGCTAAGGTAACAGATCCACAACAATATGATCCTAGTTTAATTCAAGCATTATCTGCTAAACTTGCTGCTAACATTGCATACTCGATAACAGGATCAAATAGTGTTGTTCAAACAATGTACGCTAAATATGAAGCTGAGGTTAAGGAAGCACGGTTTAACGATGCTACGGAAAGTGCTACGCAACGTTTAGAAGCAAGTGATTTGATTGAGAGTAGGTTTTAGGAATGGCAAGAAGTGCTCCAGCTTTAAGTTCTTTTACTGCTGGCGAAATCAGTCCGCGCTTAGAAGGTCGCACAAATATTGAGAAATATCGTGAAGGTCTTTCTGATTTGACTAATATGGTTGTAATGCCTCATGGTGGTGTAACCAGACGTCCAGGGACAGAGTATCTTGGTGAAGTTAAAAGTAGCGCCGTAAAGACAAGACTTATTGCTTTTCAATTTAAAACAAGCGACACATATATCCTTGAGTTTGGCAATCAGATTATGCGTGTATTTCGCAATGATTTACAGGTCTTAAACTCTTCAGCAAAAACAATTACTGCTGCAACAAAGGCAAATCCCGGCGTATTTACAAGTAATAGTCATGGTTTTAGTAATGGTGATGAAATATACGTTGATAGCCTAGGAGGTATGACAGAGGTAAATGGTAGAAATTATTTAGTAGCAAATTCAACGACTAACACGTTTTCTTTGCAAGATCTCTTTGGAAACAATATAAATACTACCAGTTTTACAACTTATACATCTGGTGGAACTGCAACAGAAATATTTGAAATTGCAACACCATATTCTGAAGCTGATTTATTTAATATTAGATTTGCTCAATCTGCGGATACAATGTATCTTGTGCATCCATCATATGATATACGCACCCTAACGAGATCGGATCACAATAATTGGACTTTCGCTACACTTTCTATTTCTGGATCTCCCTCACCAGGATTAAGTGGATCGGATAATAGGCCAAGTTGTGTTTCGTTTTTTGAGCAAAGACTTGTATTCGCAGGTACAAATAATAATCCGCAAAGTATCTGGTTTAGCAAAAACGGTGCTTATACAGACTTTACAGTAGGTACAAACGCGGACGATGCGTTGATCTATACGATTGCGTCAAACCAAGTTAATGCTATCCGTTATCTCTCTGCAACAAGAGTTTTAACTATTGGTACATCTGGCGGTGAATATGTTCTTACTTCAACAAATGACGGTCCTATAACACCAACAACAACACTTATACGTAAATATTCTAACTATGGATCTGCTTCAATAGATCCTGTGCAAGTTGCTGATGTAACATTATTTGTACAACGTGGCGCACGTAAAGTCAGAGAGTTTAAGTTTGTTGGAAATGTAAATACTGGTGGCTACGCTGCACCAGATATGACTATTCTAGCAGAGCATATCACAGATGGTGGTCTTACACAGTTTGCGTATCAGCAAGAGCCAGATAGCGTTGTATGGGCTACAAGAGCCGATGGTACGCTTGTAGGCATGACCTATAGACGCGAAGAAGAGGTTGTTGCTTGGCATAAGCATGTGATTGGTGGTGCATTTAGCGGTGGGCAAGCTGTTGTTGAAAGCATTGCAACATTACCATCTGATACTGGCGAAGATGAATTGTATATGATTGTGAAGCGTACAATCAACAGTGTAACAAAAAGATATGTTGAGAAACTTAAATTGTTTGACTTTGGCGCAAATACAACAGGTGCTTTCTTTGTAGATAGTGGACTATCATATAGTGGTAGTGCTGTTAGCAGCTTATCAGGTTTGTATCATTTACCTGGTGAAAATGTTTCTATATTAGCTAATGGTGCAAGTCATCCTGATAAAACGGTTGCATCTGGTGGTGTTGCGCTTGATTTCTCTGCAACAAGTGCATCTGTAGGATTTGGTTTTACAAGTAACTTAGAAACATTACGTATAGAAAGCGGTTCTGTTGATGGTACAAGTCAGGGTAAACCTAAACGTATTCATGCAATAACATTACGTTTATTTGAAACTGTAGGTGTAGAAGTTGGTAACAGTACTACCGAGTTAGATCGTATACCATTTAGAGATAGTTCTATGGATATGGATACAGCCATACCATTATTTACAGGAGACAAAGAGATAGAGTTTCCTGGTGGGTTTGAAGATGATGACCGTATTTTTGTGAGGCAAACGCAACCACTGCCATTAACGGTATTGGCGTTGTTCCCACGCATGAATACATTTGATTTGTGAGGTAGATTATGGGCGGTCTTTGCACAGGAATACAAGTTTTCACAGGATTAACTGGCGCTGTTAAACAGAAAAATGCGTCTGATAAAGCTGCTGAGAAAGCGCAAGCTGCGGCAAACTTCAACGCAGAAATGATTGAGCGTGATATTGGTTTGCTTGAAAGACAACGCGGTATTATCAATGCACAGTTTGCAATAGATGGTGTAAGAAATCGTAGGGCTTTTGAAAGTGAGATACAAGGTCAAGCAAGATCTGGCTTTGGTTACGCTGGCTTTGATATGAGTCGAGGTACGCCACTTGCTGTGTTGCGTATAAACGCTAGAGAGTTTGACTATCAAGAGGCTGTTAATGAGTTTAACAATGAAATGACAAACATGCAGATAAGTGACGAACAAGAAAACGCACGTCTTAATGCTGAGTTGGCACGTATGGAAGGTAGCGGTGCCTCTGCTAGTCTCCGTGCTCAAGGCACTGCCTCTTTAATAAGTGGGTTAGGTCAAGTAGCAGGTCTTGGCTACCAACGCGGAATATTTGGTTCTGGTTCACAATATTCTACAAGAGCGTCAGGATCTAACTTTACAACTAGCCCACGTCCAATGCCACGTCCTTTGTTGAGGTAATAATATGAGAATACCAGTATATCGAGCAGAAGGAAGAGTAAGCACAGACATGCCGGGGCGTCCTATACGTGCAAGGCGAAGTGTGGGCAGAGAGGCTGAACAGGAGTTGGCAAAGGCTGCACCAGCAAAGGCTGCATTGGCTGCAATCGGTGAATACGCTGAAACACGCTACAAGATGGAAACAAAGAACAATCTTGATAATGCGTTGTTAGACGCACAAGAGGCGTTGCGTGAGAGGCGCGAAGAGCTTTCCAAATCAGATTTATATGGCAGTGTTCTTGATGGTGATGATCCGATATGGACGCGAGAGACAGGTAAGCTACAGCGTGAGTTATCTGATCGAGTAGGTAGCGATAGATATGCACAGCAACAGTTTCAGTCACAGTTTCGTCAGTTAGAGATACAGAATAGATTTGCATTACGCGGTGACATTGATCGCCGTGTTGAAGTTGCCTCTCTGCAAAACAGAGAAAGAAAACTAACGGACGTTGAAAACCAGATAGCAGGTGGTCAGGATCTCAGCGTTATATCTATGGCATTGCAAGGTGTTGTAAACGATACACAGAAAATGGCACAGATAAAGGCTGGTGATCTTAGCAGTCTTACAAAGCAACAATATGCTATGATTTATAACGGTACGGTACGTGCGCTTACAAACTATGCTGATAGTGCAACAAGTGGTGTGCTTGCTATAGATGAAATGAGACGTGCGTTACGTGATAGCTTGCCAAGTGACTTTTATGGTCCAGAAAAAGAAGAAAAGCCTGTTGGCGAGGAAGCACTTTCATCCTCTGGTGGTGCGTATGTTTACGGTTTGATGAAAATGTTAAGCCCAGAAGATCAGGCAAAGATGCTAAAAGCTGTCGGTGGCTTACAAACTTTCTTTGAAGGTCCAACCATTGCAGAGCAAAAAGCACAAGATCTTTCGGAGATTTATAGAAGTGAGTTATCGTCATCAATAAGCGTTTATGCTGACAATTTGCCTACGCAAACCTTATCTGAAGAAACAATTATAAAGCTAGAAACAGATGTAGCAAGTATCTTGCCAAACATAGAGCCTGAAAAGGGCGCTAAGATGGTAGAAGATCTTAATGATTTAAAGCAACTTAATTCTTTGAAAATTGGTTTAGGGCGAGAAGCTACATTAAAAAATATAGACGCTTATGTTGATTTCTACGCAAAAGGAGTGCAAGGGCGTGGTGGCGAAGGTATTGACACGAAGTTTGAAGAAAAAGCATTGAAAATGGCGGTTGATTTGCGAGACGCCATAACTACGCAACTCGACGTAAAAGGTGATGCCATCGCATTTGCTCAGGCAAATAAAATGGATACCGTTAATATAGAGCCTGTTGATTTATCTATTGAAGCTATAAACACAGGCCAAAGTGGTTTGGAAAAAAGAATAGAGGCTGGTAAAAAAATTAAGGATTTAAACGGACTTAATTATACGCCAATTCTTTCTAAGGATGATGCAGACAAAATGATACAAGCCATTGAGGGTGTTGAGGCGTCTGATGCGGCTGCATACTTGCAACAAATGAAATTGTTTCTTGCGCCAATGGACAGAGCGTTTTTGTTTGAAAGTTTAAGGCGCAAAGGATTGTCAAAAGAGTATGTACAGGCAATGTACATTGATGATTTAAAAATTGCTGGTGATTTAATTACGACTAAAGATTTAGATTTAGAAGAATTAAAAAAAGGCTTACCGTCAATTAAAACATCGGGAAGCACAGGTGTAACACAGACACTTAACAATTTGCCTTTATTTGAAGATTACGCTGCTGCATACGTAGCAGGTGGTGATGGCGCAGCGTCTATAAAACTGTTAAATGAGCAACGTGATATGGCAGAAAAACTTGCGTTTTATTATGTCAAAACACAAGATATGGAAGTAGGTGACGCTGTAGAAAAAGCAGTAGAAAGTATTTTTCCTGGTGATGTTTTGGTTGGCAGAAATGAAAACCTTATTGTGCCAAAAGGATTTAAGTCAGAGAATGTTTCAACAGCGTTGCAAACACTTGTTAAGCCAAATGTATTAGATCAATTTGATATTGTGCCACTATCAGACCCAAGATATGAGGGTTTTCAAAATCTTGCCGTTAGTCAACAAGCATTAATAAACAACGGTAAATGGATTAACAACGGCACTGGTGATGGTGTTATACTGCATTACAACTTAGAAGGTACGTTTATACCTGTTCTTATAGGTGATGGAACACAAGCTTTTGAGCTAATGTTTAAAGATTTAGAAAACATGGATTTATTGGCTCTTATGGCAAACAAAGAAAAGCTTACACCAAAACAAGTAAGAGAAAACTTTGCTATCGGATACAAGAGCAGACCTACACAATACACTGGCACAGGAACGCTAATTGTAGAACCAACACAAACGGAGATGCCTGGGTTGGGTGATTTAGATGCAGAAGCAAAAAAACGAATAGATGAAGCGCAACAACAGTATTTTCAGCAATAAAGGTAACTAATGCGTCCACGTCCGTTAAATCAAGATAGTGCAGTAGTCAGGGCTACCGGGTTTGCTGATTTAAGCATTTCGGCTGGGCAAGTATTTAAGCAAGCACTTGAGGCTCCGACTGTTGGTAACTTGCTTTCTCAATCGTACAAAACATCTAACAGTTTATACAGCAACGCGACAGAAGAAGAAAAAGAAGAGTTTAGAGAACAACAAAGACAACGTGATTTAAGAAAGTCAGGACTTGAAGCGCAGTTAGATATTGAAACAGATCCAATTAAAAGAGAACAGTTTCTTAGCGAAATAGATCAGCTATACAAAGAAAAAGAAACACAACGCGATTATTATTCTCAGAAAATGATTGAGGATGGTAGGTTGATTACTTCCGAAGCGTTAAACGAAGAGTATGGTGATTTCTATACGTTTGAAAAACCAGAGTCACGAGAAGTAGCAGAAATGCTTGTTAAAAATGTACGAGAAGAGCTTGTACGCAATGCAATACTTGAAAAGGGTTTAGATGGTGTTGCTGGTTATACTGCGTTGCTAGGAGGTGCATTACTTGCGGCTGCAACGGACCCTATAGAGCTTGGCGCAGCATTTATACCGTATTTTGGACAAGCAAGACGTGCAGCTACTGTTGCCCGATTTGGCAAGATAAAAGGGCGTACTGCTATAGGTGCCGGAGAAGGTCTAGCTGGATCATTGCTTACAGAGCCTTTATACTATGGATTATCGCAGCAACTACAGCTTGACTATAGCATGGGTGAGGCATTGCTTAATGTTGGTGTAGGCACATTGCTTGGATCTGGCATTGGTACTATCGCTGGTGTTACTGCTAGACGGCTAGATATAAAAGAAATTGCTCGTGACAGCGGTGTGCCAGATGACATATTTCCTGAGC
>Ga0181402_1000406_pt1 | contig 16033 bp, 19 predicted proteins | sample 25SPOviralmetaG_FD_130131 | JGI IMG/M metagenome (GOLD analysis project Ga0181402, IMG submission 130131) | Marine viral communities from the oligotrophic San Pedro Time Series (SPOT) site, San Pedro Channel, CA, USA - 25 SPOT_SRF_2011-08-17 | ecosystem: Environmental > Aquatic > Marine > Strait...
GAACCTGAACCGGAACCTGAACCGGAACCTGAACCGGAACCTGAACCGGAACCAGAACCTGAACCACAGCCTGCACCAGAACAAGAAACAACTACATCATTTGATGAAACTACTTATGATGATCCAACCGGAAGCGATTATGTTAAATTTTTAACATCTGATTTAGATGGTAACATCTATTTAAGTGGTTCAACACAGAGTGAATTTGCAGGAGATGGAGATAGTAGTACCGATAATCCTAATCGGGATGTATTTTTAATTAAAATTACTGTAGATGGTACAAGTGCTAATATAAATTGGCGCTATCAATCTTCAGACGAAGGGCTGAGTGATGGTGGTGCTGCTGCTTGTCCGATAATAAATACGACATCAAATTATCATAATGACATATATTTAGGAGTAGCCAAAAACATATCAACCGTATCAAATATGTTAAATAATGCACAATGGGATACATATATATATTGCATTGACGCAACAACTGGTGAATTAGCTTATGAAACAAATATTGGAGAAGAGTGTGTTGCGTTAACAGGAGCAAGCTGGACTGCGGGTTCAGATCATGAAAGAGTAAATAAACTTATTATGGACAATGATAATAATCTCTATGCAGTTGGTCAGACACATTCAAATCTTGATGGAAGTAATTTAGTGGGAGGGTCTGATGGTGATGCGTGGGTATGTAAATTTACCCCAAATGTTCAAGGAACAGGACTTAATTTACAATGGGTTAAACAACTTCGTCCAACTGCGGGGGGAGGTCCGTGGATATCGTCTTCAGGACATACTCCAAGGGGGTATGATAACTTAGGTGGTGCAGTTGTAGATTCCAATTGTGATTATATATTTTTATACGGATCCACAGTAGTTCAAAATCAAGGGATTGTTTATGATAGAAAGGGAAGAGAAAGTCGTCGCAGTCAAGCTTGGGTTGTTATATTAGATGCAACCAATGGAGATTATGTTACGGATGATGTTATTCTTAATGGATATTCTTCTAGTCGTAGCTCGTATCTTTATGACATTAAATTATCTCCTTCAGAAGAATATTTATATGTTGTAGGGTATGAAGGTTGGTGGTTAGGAACGTATAATATAGGGACGGGTACACCCACTCTAAGTAATTTCAGTTATATTATTACAGGAACACCTGTCACATCACACCAAGGTGATAATCCATTTACTGTTGTGGTTGACCCTGCTACAACTTCTACAAATTCTATAATATATGTATCTGGTAAAACTATACACGTACAAGATGGGGTATTAACTTATAATGATGATCTCGGGGATGCTCTTTTAATTAAATATACGGGCAGTTCTCCTACTTCCTCACATAGTAATGACTTTGTATTACAGCTACAATCCACAGGTACTAGTAATAATCGGATGTTAGATCGAATCACAGATATGATTTTAGTGGAAGAAAACGGAACCAAATATTTATATGTGTGTGGTTTTACTCAGGGTGATATTGCTGGAACGTCTGCTGGTGGTTATGATGGTTTTATTGGTAAATATGCTACCGATGGAACTGAACAATGGTTATATCAATTTGGAGAAAATTCCGGATCCACCAATACTATTAACTAAAATAAATCATTTATAGCGTAACACGTTACAAATGATAACAAAAATTTATTATGGTGTATAAGTATTATAATAAAAAGTTATATGATTGGCACCCGAATCTTTAAAAAGTCCGCCATTGGTGTAACTACCGTTCGTATAATCACCATTAGAATTATATGTATTTCCGAAATAGGTTCTACATGTTAACGCTTCACTTGTACTTAAAGTATCTGGATAATAAAGAGTTGCTGTTTTTATATTCTTACAATTTTTAAATGTGTCTGTTCTTGGACCTGCGTTTCCCCAATTATTTTTCAAAAAATGATTTTCATTAACCCATATTTCTACATCCTTTAAAAAATAATTACTTTCAAAAGTTCTCTTTAAAAACATAAGATATCCTTTATAAAGAGGTCTTGGTAAAACTAATTTAGTAATTTTAGTTAACATATAAGTATATCTAGTAAAAATATGCTGCATACCATCAAAATATAATTCTTCAACATTTGAAATATGTCCAATAGCACTATTCACACCCATTAACAGAACAACATTTTTGATATATAATTTTTTAATTCCACTTTGATCAGTTCCTATACCAACTGTGGACCCATTAGCACTAGAGGATGGCCATTGCGTACCAAACCCTTTAATATTACCAGCTCCATCATCATTACTGCTACTACTAGGATATGAAGAAGTTCCATTATTATAATCAGGTGAAGCTGGATGAACACTTGTATCCTGCCATTCGGACATTGTCAAATTCCCAATTGAACTTCTACAATTAGCACCATCTATGAGTACTGTTTCATATGGCGTTGTGTTGCTTTCTGTGTCGTGTCCATTCGCTGCACTTAAAGTCCGTATATTATAACCAGATGTTTGATAAACATCATCTGCTGAATCTGCACTTTCTATTTTGTATGTTCCAGAGTTCCATAATCCAGTACCTGCTGTTACATTTGCGTCCGAAGCTAGATTTGATTCTGTATCATAATAAATAAATCTTACACGATTAATTGACATACCAGAACCAATTATATCAGCAGCAGATTTACCGTCAGTATTGTCTCCATCATCTTGTAGAGTAATTCCATCGGATTGACAATTTTCAGACCTATGTGCAAATGATACAATTTCTGCATCGAAGGAACTAGGCCATTGACTTGTATCAATATACCCAGTACTAGAATTTGCGTAAGGATCAAGAAAATTAGAAGATTCTCCTTCGATTGTAAAATCAGTAATAGTAAGAGTGGTAGTTCTACTATAAGAATCTGTTAATGTAATAGTTTCACCAGTATATGTATCTTCAGATAATGTATCAAAAGTAATAGTATTATTACCACTTACAGCCGAAGTTGTACTAGTAAAAGTTAAAGAACTAGATATAGTTCCAACAGTATCTGATGAAAATACGTAACTTGGTGTTGTATCTGTGGTAGTTCCTATGGCTGTAACTTCAGTAAGAACAGCTTCTGATGGCCAAATGTTAAATTCAGTTATAGTTAGAGTTGTTGAATTACCATTTGATGTTGTAACTGTAATAGTATTTCCTGTATATGTATCTTCAGACAATGTATCAAATGTAATAGTATTATTACCGTCTAACGCAGCGGTTGTAGTAGTAAATGTTAAAGAACTAGATATAGTACCAGCTTCATCTGATGAAAATACGTAACTTGGTGTTGTATCGGTTGTATTTCCAATGGCTGTAACTTCCGCAAGTGTTGGTGGCTTTGTATCTATTTCATAATTTTCTGTTGTATTTGATAATCCAGAATTACCAGCTGAATCAGTATAATTATTTATAGTTAGTACATTCGTGGTATCTTCTATATTTTCAGATGGTGTAAAAATCCCAGACCATTCTGTTCCATAAAAATATAATTCATCTATTGTTCCATTGTCACAAGATATATCGCTGGCACTAAATCCAGTTACGGTTTCTGAAAAAGTAATAGTAACAGTACTTGTTTCGCCAACAATTAGTTCAGTATCATCCATAACAAATGAAGTTACTGTTGGTTCTACTGTATCAACCGCATAATTAGAAGTTGTATTTGAAGGTCCCGTATTACCTGCTATATCAGTATAAGTTGAATTTAATGTTAAAATATTTGTGGAATCTTCTATATTATTTGCTGGTGTAAATAGACCTTTCCATGTAACACCATTAAATGAAGTCGCATATAATGTTCCGTTTTGAGTAGTTATATCCTCATTACTACTAAAATCTGTTACAGCCTCTGAAAATACTAATGTTACTTCATAGGATTCTCCAGCAATTAATGTTGTATCACTTATAGTAAAAGAAACAACAGAAGGGGCGGTTGTATCTGTATCAGGTAATGATGTTACTTTAATCCAATAACCCTTATATGGTAATAATGTAGAATTTTCTGAAACATTAATCGATTTCCAATGACTATTTGTTAATGTAGTTCCTTCTGTTATAGGTACTCCGCTTAATTCGTAAATATATGGATGAATATAATCTGTACTTGGTAATCCAAAATAAATCAATGCCTCATTACACGTTAGAGATGTTTCTGTAGATAATAAATACCATCCTTCTGTGGTAATAACAGAATAACTCATCTTATATAATTATATGATAATTAATTTAAATTGAAATAATTTAAAATAATCTTATATTATCATTTATAATGGAAAATGTTACAAATGATAAACGCTCACAACAAATGGCTGCTGTTCAAAAAGAGGCATTCGAGTTGTTTTTAAAAAAAAATAAAGATTACGGAGACGCTTTTGCTACTTATGGAACCATTGGGGTTCTTGTTCGTCTAGGGGATAAAATAAATCGGCTTCAAAATATATCAAAAACAAAAGTTGAATTAGAAGTAAAAGATGAAACTTTAAGAGATACATTGATTGATTTGCATAATTACGCGGCTATGGCGGTATTTTTGTTAGATGAGTAATAATTTTAAATCATTATATATTATAATGGCTTCTTTTGAATTTGATGTACAAAAATATTCAACACAAGAACTTAAATCTTTATTTTCTCAAGCAGGTAAAAATATAAATATAGATCTTTATAGTTATTATCAAGAATCTTCTATAGTAAAATGTAAAAATAAACTTCAGCAAATTTTAATATCTCAACATCCAAATGAAAAAATGGAAGTTTTATATTTTTTAGAACAGGCTTCTCAAAAACTAATTCAAGAAACAATTCACAACACAAATGATCAGCAAGCTTTTATTACTCTTCAACCCTATCCTGAAAAACATTCTGGATTTTCTAACGACGGTGTTTTTTTAAAACCAGTTCAACAAGATACTTTAAATCAAAATTTAAAACATACGACTAGTCAAATTATTAATTTAGATAGTCAATATCGTGAAACTATTTTACCATTTGATATTTCAAATGCAGATGTTATATCATCATCAACGGATTATTTAGTTAATTTTTCGCAAACATTAAAAAATGTATTAAGTTTTAAACTTCATTCCATACAAATTCCTTATACCTGGTATACATTTGATGAAAATTTAGGAAATAATTTTTTTTTAATGAATGGAGGTAGAATAGAACTACCTTCTGGTAATTATACAAACTCCGAATTGACAAATAAACTAAATACTCTTGTAACTGATATTGATTTTTCTTTCAATACCAATAATGGTAAAATTTCAATAGAAAATTCAACAGGAGCAGAAGTTTCTTTTGTTTTTTATGATTCGGAAAACAGTGAATTTACGCAACCAAAAACAAAATATGCAAAGACCCCAAAGTTTAATTATAATTTAGGGTGGGCTATGGGATTTAGACCAAATTATTTAGAAACTGGTTTAACTGATTGTTCTTTTAATATTTCAAATAGCAATACAGTAACAGCAGAAGCAATTGCCGACACGTATGGAACAAAATATTTATATGTTGTAATTGACGATTTCAATCAAAATCATATGAATAAAGGATTAGTATCAATTGATATAGAAAAACCTTTTATTACTAATACGAATTATAAGACAGATTTATCTATAAATTGTATTACAGATGCTGATTGTAATTCAAGACAATCAAATTCTGGATTAACATCTGCTCAATATGCTTCATCAAGGACAAAAGCCAATGGTTTTAATAAACTAACTAAAAGTCAAACATATACTCATAACGAAATAGCAAATTATAGAAAAACATTTGGAGATGATAAAAATAGTAGAACTTATTCAGCTACCACAAGTAATGTTTTTGCAGTAATCCCCTTAGAAAAAAATTCTTTAGAAACCGGCTCAATTATTAATGAAAATGGTGGACCACTTCAAATAAACGCAAGAAATTATTTTGGTCCAGTTGATATAGAAAAAATGCGATTACGGTTAGTAGATGATAGGGGAGAAAATGTAAACTTGCACGGTTCAGACTGGGTCATTAATATGGTCGTTGAATGTCTTTATAAATATTAAATTGAAATGAAAATAATTTTAAAAAAAATATTAAAATGAGCACTGAAAATCAAAATCAAGATGAATGGGTTGAAATTAAAGTAATTAATACATTATTTAAAGCCAAAAAAAATGGTGAATTGGAAAGAAAAATGCGTTCTGGTAAATGGAAATGTGTTAAAAATCACCCAAATCAAAATAAAGGGTATAATGTGATTCTGGTAGATAAAAAACAAATAATGAGGTCTAGAATAATAGCTTATGCTTTTATGAATATGGATATTTTTAATAAAGAATTTATAATTTTTCACAAAGATGATAATCGTTTGAATTGTGATGTGAATAATATTTCCATTCAAACTCGAAAAACTATTAATTATTATCGTGATTGTAAAGGATACTATTACAATAAATATAAACAAAAGTATATTCCAACTGTTACAAATGATGGTATAACTTATAAATTACAACCGTGTGACACTAAAGAAGAAGCGCATGCCATATATGTAAAAGAAAAACAAAAATTTATTAGAGAAGATTAAATAATTATATTATTATAATGGATTCTTTAAGGATTGTTTTAAATGAGCAAACAAATGATATAATAAAAAATTTGACAATTGAAAATAAACAATTAAAAAAGGAATTGTTAGAAGTATTAAATCAATTTAATATTATACCTTGTGAATGTACAAATTGTAAAGAAAAGATTTATGTGTCTGGTGAAAATCAAAGCATATCTGGTCTTTTAGAAATAATAAATATGTTTCATTGGAAAGATGTTTATTTATTTAGTGATAAAGATTTATTTTCTTTTTATGGTTTGTGTTCTAAATGTTCTAGATAATAGTTTAATAACCGCTTTATTTTTATTTTCTTCAGCGTAATCAATAGGTCTTTTATTAAAACTATCTTTTTTATCTAGTTGTTTATTTTTAATCAATACTTTTATAATATCGATACTATTATTAATTGCTGCATAATGTAAAGCATTTCGCTGATATTGATCTGTATACGTTATCACTCCTTTATTTTTAATAGATTCATTTAAAAGATCTTTATTATTTATTTTAGATGCTTCCAATAGTAATAAATTATTTATATGGTTATGTGTTGTCATTAATATAAATAAAGAAATAATTTAACCAATATAGTTATTGTTATAAAGAAAGAACACGCATAAATAACCAGGTTTGCCTGTTCTTTTGAGATAGGATAATCTACTAATAAAAACGGAATCGTTGGAGGACCATACCAGTTATCATCATTTAAAAAGTGTCTTTCAATTCTAGTTAAAAAGCATCCATTAAAATAAAAATGAAAAAATAGTAGCAAAATCCAAAAAATGATAAATATAAAATAAATATTATCTACTCTACATAACAATAAGTATAAAATACCACAACCAATAAATATAGTATGTGTTACTATAATTAAATACGCGAATAACGTATCATTTATTTTTATTTTATTTTTAATAGAATCTATTTGATCAATTATATACTTCATATGCTTTTTCCGTTCTTCTAATGTAATCATTAATATAATATTTATTGTTAAAAACTACAAATATTATTTAATTAGTTATTTATTGTTGTTGTTGTTGTTGTTGGCGGCGTTGGCGGCGTTGACTGCGGCGGCGGCGTTGTCTTTGTTGTTGTTGTTGTTGTCTTTGTCTGCGAGCACCACCCTTGCGGGTAGCGCCACCGCGAGCGCGGCGAGTACGTCTGGAGCGATAACTTCTGCGTCTGAAAGCCATTATATAATAGGAATAGAAAAAAATATATGTGTAGATTATATGCGAGGATTATTTATTTTTATTTTTTTTATTATAATTTTATTTCTATACTATTATTTTAAACTTTATGAAACCCCTAAATATAATACAATTTGGATGTATTGGGAAAATCTACCAGGAAAAAAAATGCCTCCCTATATAAATCTATGTATCAAAACCGTAAAAAATAAATGTAGTAAAAATTTTAAAGTAATATTACTAAATGAAAAAACAGTCTATGATTATTTGCCTAATTTACGCAAAGATTTAGATGAAAAATTAAATATACCACAAAAAACAGACTATATTAGATATATGTTATTATATACATACGGAGGTGTTTGGGTAGATACAGATATAATTGTGCTAAAAGATTTAACTCCAATTATTAAAAAATTAAGATATTATGATTATGTTGGGTTCGGTTGTTTTATAAAAGATTGTAGATATACTGGAAATCCTAGACCAACTAATTGGGTAATGGCTTCTCAAAAAAATACTCAATTTATGGATTTATGCTTAAAGAGCTGTGATGAAAAACTAAAGAATATGACAAACTTTCAATATTTTGAGTTAGGTCAGGATAATATGTGGCCAATTATTGATAAATTACAAACTTTAGGATGGAATTATTATCATTATCCGTCTAATTGTTTAGAAAGAAATAGTAAATTTGTAAGATACAACAGTGATATGATGCTTTCTAATATGGATATTGATCCAGTATGTAAAGATAAATTTTTATTTGTTCCTCTATACCATTCTCGTTTAAAAAAAATGGGGTTTCCTGATAGAGATGAAGATGAAATATTAAATAGTGATATGCTTGTCTCTAAATTTATTCGTCAAGGTCTGAGCTAGATTCACAAATTATATTTATATTTCTATTTATTTTAGATATTATAGTATCTAATCTAGCACAAGTTTGAACACATAATGAATATGTTTGTTTTAAATTTCTTAATCCCTTTATAGAATTTATTAAGTAAGGATCTAAAACTTCGCTTTTATCTTTCTCTTTTCTTAATCTTAAAGCTTTTTCAATAACATCATCTATTTTTCTTAATGTTTCATTGCGGTCGTCTTGTCTCCACCAACGTCTAATAAATTCAGGTATTGTTTTGTTGGGTTCAACATTTAAATAGGTGTCTCTTGTTATTAGTTTTTTATTTATTTCCAATGACTCTAACACTTTTAAATTTATAAGTATTTCATCTATTTCTGATACAGGCATATATACTTAATATCATAAGTTATTAAGTATTTATATATTATTAAATTTAACGTCTTCGGCGGCGACGGCTACGCGATTTACGCTTTTTTTTGTTGCTCTTTTTATGGTGTTTCTTGTGGTACTTCTTAGCAGTGCGTTTGCGGCGGCGGCGGCGTCTGCGTCCGCCTTGTAAAGTATAAGAATCAGTTACATTCATACCCTCTAAATTATGATTACAAGTTCCTCCACCACCACCTCTAGTTCTACGAGTTCTTCTAGCAAAAGGCATTATATACTAAGTAAATATTTTATTTAATTTCCGTCGGTTGTTTCTGTGGATGCTTGATTAGCAGCAGCATCTGCCGCTTCTTCAGCAGTTACAATTTCAGCGGATATTATTTTAATTCTATTTAAACATCTACCAGAGAAATTTTTATTTTGATCTAAGAATTTGCTTAATCTTTCAATATACGCATCAAATTCTAAAGTTAATTTTTGCTTTTGTGATTCTAAATTCATAATTAAATTACCTACGCTAAAGCCTCTGGTTTCTTTTTCTGTTGCGCTTGCTATTTTTGTATCAAATGTACCAATATCATCCGCTAGTTCTCTAAGATTTGCTGTAGTGCAGTTAATTAATGCAAATATTTCATTCATATCATATTTTGCGGTTGGGTCAGATATTTCTGCTGGTTCACCTTCAACTGGTTCACCAGCTTCATTTGTAGCAAGTGGATTTGGTATTTTTGGTGGTGGATATGGTTTCATTCCTCTAAATTTTCTAGTTTTAATACCTTCTCTAGTAAATCCAGCGGGTATTTCTTCAATTGCTAAAGCATTTTCAATAATAGAATCACAGTATTTGTATAAATCTCCATAAAGTTTTTTAATATAAACGTCTTTCATATGCACAAAAAAATCGTGGTCTATGGTTAACGAGTCTTTTTGGAATCCTAAAGTGTCTAAAGATGTTCCTACATCGTAACCTTTGTCTTGATCTACATAAAGTTCTTTTTCGAAATCTTTTATAGAAGTAATATCACTTTGTAAATTACTGATATATGTATCCATATCAGAATATTTGGTATTAATTTCATTTAATGTATCGTTATAATAGTCAGTGTCAATTTTATCCCGTAAAGTAGAATCACTTGCTCTAATTGCAGTCATATAATTATTTATTACATTTTTTTATTTGCCAAAATAATAAGGCAATTAAAAATAAAGATTAAATTATTTAACGGCGTTTACGTCTCTTCGAGGACTTTTTCTTACCGCGGCTCTTCTTTTTTCTTTTACCTAAAGCTTTTTTGGCAGTTTTAACTACTTTTTTCGGTACATTACTCGCGGCCTTGTATGTTTTCTTTGCTAGTTTTAATACCATCTTAAATGGCTTTCCTTTGTGTTTTTTCATAGTGTTCTTAACGTGTGCTAACCAAGCGTTAACCATTATATAATATAATTAGAAAATAATTAAAAACACAAGCACCATCTTTTGTTTTTTCTTTTTTTTAAATACATTAAATAAAAAAAAATTTCAAATACTCTTAAACATTCAATACAGGATATTAATAGGGGGAATGTATTCCCTGTTTTTCTAAAAAACATAATATTTCATTTTTTACCTTTTTAATTTTACGCATTTTAATTGCTAAATCATTATATTTATCGGAATATATAATATCATCTAGTTCTTCTTTTTCATTTTTAAGAGTAACATTTTCTTCACATAATAATTTTAATTGTTTTGAAATTTCTTCTAAATTACATAACTGTTCACCAACATCTTGTTCGTGACTAGAGACAAATTTTTCAATTGTCTCAATTTGTTTTTTATTATTTTCCATTTTTAACATAGTGTTTAATCTTTTTTGTTGTTCTAATTCTTCTTTCAACTGTTTTATTAAGTAATTATTTTCAGTATATTTATAATTATGTATTTGATCTAAAAGAGTGGTTTGTGGTTCCGTGGTTAGTTGTTCCTTTAATTGTATGTCTAAATATTTTTGTCGGAGTAGTTCATATGACAGGGGTTCTGATGTCATTATATTTTGTATATAAATTATTTTTTACCAATAAAATAATATATTTTTATACAAAATAGTTATTCATCTGATATATCAAGCAAAGGTTTGTTACATTTTCTTCTATGGGCAGCTAATGCCTTGGCGTTTTTACCAATAAATATATTACATTTGTCACATTTATGTTGAGCAGATTCAACTTGTGCAAATCTTTTTGCTAAAACACCAGTTAGATTAGGTAAATCCATCTCCGTAATTTGTTTAAGTAATTCTTTGTGATTATTTTTAATATTTTCTAGTAAAATTTTTTTTTGATGAATAAACTCTTGATATTCTTTATTGATTAACATTAGTACTTCAGTTTGTATTGTCTCTCCAACTGTTTTTATAGATTTAAGTTTATGGTTTAAATGATCCAATACATTTACAGCGAGTAATATTGTCTCAGGTTCATATTTCACATAGTGGACATAAATTAAAATATTATTATGGTGTGTTTCTATTTCAAAATGATTTTTGTTTGTAATACCGCTACTCTGAGACAAAAAAATACCGTGACAGTTGTTATGTTCTACGTCTCGTATAAATTTTTTAATTTCTTCATTGGGAATATTTGTTGCATATTCTTTATTTTCAAAAAGAATGGTTGGTTTATCTTTTCTACGCATTATAAAATCACCACACATTGACATACCTGTACAGTTTGCTATATCGGCAGATCGAAATAAATCATTTAAAATACTTTCTAGTTTTAGTTCTCCTTGTTTTCCTTTTAGTGTTGAATTTTTTTGTCTCTCTAAATAATTTTTAACATCACTCATTGTTGTCAGAGATTTATCAGACTGTTCTTTTATTTTATGAATGATCTGTTCTTGGAATCCAGATAATCTTGAATTAATCTTTTCCAATAATAATTCTTGGTTTTTATCTTCTTTGAAATTATTTTGAAGAGACAAAATATCAAGTTTAAGCTGGTTATAATATGTTTCTTGATTCTTGGGGATAATTTCTTTTAATAGTAGTGAGGTTTTTTCAAGTAAAGAGGTGTTTGTTTTTTCAATTGTTTCATTTAGATGTTTAATATTATTTGTTTCGCTGAGAGCTTCTCGCATATCTTGTATATATTTGTCTCTTAGATCAGATATTTTACCATAAATATTATTTGTAATTTGTGTATTAAGTTCTGATACCGTATTTTGAACGTGAGTTAAGTTTGTGCTTGTATTTTTTTGTGATTCCGTAATTATTTCAAGTTTATTTGTTAACTGTTTATTTGTTTCCAATAAAGTTTTTAGAGATTCTCTTGTGTAACTATCATCTAATGTTTGAGACATATTGTTCATAAGCTTTTCAAGGATATCTAAAAAAATTAAATTAACAGATTCAAAATCTATATGTGGGTTTTGTTTATAAAATTCTATGCATCGTTCGTTTTTTATTGTGAGCATTTTAAATAATTTATATTATTTCTTTAAATTATTTAACTTATAGTATGGTAATGTCTGTTAACAGGTTGATATAAACTAAAACGTTGATAGCTATCTAATTTTCTTTTTGTAAATTCAGAAAGATTATTTAAATAATTTGTTGCATTTGAATGAGCGATACCAAAATCATATCTTTTTTGTCCCTTTTCATTTTTACTTCTAATTAGTCTATCTCTGTCTCTTATTTTATAAACTAAAAACATATATTCCATAATCTCTATTATTAATTGTTTTGCATAAGTATCTTTATAACCATATTTATTAAATACCGGTTCGTTAATCCATCTTCTTGACCAATCAAAACTATTTATAAAATGTTTTAGTTTAATTCTATTAATATGATAAATTCCATATAGTGGGTCGTCATATAAAACTTCATATTCATTAAAATTACATAATTTAACGTGATAATTTATTTTTTCTGAATAAAAATTCCAAAATGTAGTATCGTTTTTAAGTTTAAGATATTCTTTATTTTGTAAAGTTAATTTATAAAATAAATTTAAATCAAAAAAACAAAAAATTTCTTTAATAATTTCATCAGGTAGATTGGTAATATCAAACATAATATATTTTAATATTATTACTTAAGTTGTTTTGAAAATAATATATCTATACTGTATATGTATCTGTTATTAGCTATTGTTATATTAGTAAGTATTGTAATATATCGAATATTTTACAAAAATAAAAAACTTTCAGGAACAATTGCTGTAGTAGGAAATGGACCAATTAGCGAAGAGGATCGTAAAAATATAAATAAGTTTGATACAATTATAAGATTTAATGATATGAAAAATAAAAACGCAGGTGAAAAAACATCAATACAAGTAGTGAGACAAATTAGTCCTAAGGATCAATTTTTCGGAGAGAGTAATATGTCTATGGGTGTACCTATTATTTTAATAGCAACAAAAAAGGAATATGCTGAAAAGTGTAAACAAAAATATAATATGTTAGATTATATCTTAGTAAATGAACCTGCGCGTAATTCATACGAAGCAGGTAAAGACAATGAGATGTTTCAAGGATGTTCCTTATGTAAAACAGAAAGTTGTTTAGAGATAGATAGTGATCTAGGTCCTTCTAGTGGAATTGTTATCTTAGATTATATAGAAAAATTACCAGATGTGGATAAAATTGAAGTATTTGGTATGAATTGGAATTTTCATTTGAAAAATTACGGGGGAGGAACAAAGATATACGATACAAAATTACATCATATGGGCAATGAAGGTAAGATAGTTAACTCTTGTTGCAAGAAATGTGTTATCCATACTCCCCCAAAAGAAACATATTATTAAAGAATGTTCCTGGAAAGTTCTTTCAATTATTTTTTTTTTCATTTTTTAACTAGATTCTCAAAAATATTTTTCCATTTTGGACAATTTTAAAATGTCTATTTTCGAAAAATGGATTTGAGAATTATAAAAAAAAATGAAAAAAAACGGTTTAGACGATAATGCTTTGTTTTTTATTTTACAAAAAATAATTTGTTACCATACTTTTTTTTCAAAAATATTTAACGAAAAGGATTTAGTATTTTTTGGTTGTATAAAATATATGAAAAATACAACAAATTTGTCCCAAAAAGTACTAAATAATTATTACTGTAAAAAATGTGACTATAAATGCTTTTATAAAAGAGATTGGGAAAAACATTTGCTTACCAAAAAACATAATACAACAAATACAACCAAAAAGTCCCACGAGTGTGAATGTGGTAAAAAGTATATGCATAGAGCGTCTCTCCATAATCATAAAAAAAGGTGCTCTTACCATAAGAAGGTAGACCAAGCAGATGAATCAATATTTGTCTCTAAGGAACAAAATAATGAAGGTTTAATTTTAAAAGTGTTAGATGAAAACAAAGAACTTCGAAAGATGATTATCCAACAACAAGAACAAGTAATAAGCCAACAAAAAGAGTTATCAAAACAAAATGAACAGATTAGTGAATTAATTCCAAAAGTAGGAAATAATAATAATAATCGTTTCAATTTAAATTTCTTTTTGAATGAGCAATGTAAAGACGCAATCAATTGGGATGATTTTATTAAATCCATAGAGGTAGGTATATGTAATTTAGATATGACTTTAGATTCAAATATAACAAAGGGTGTTGCTCAGGTAATATGTAATGGTATCAATGAGTTAGGTATTTATAAAAGACCTATTCATTGTTTAGACGCAAAGAGAAAGAAACTTTGTATTAAAAACTAAGGAACGTGGGAGCAAGATACAGTAAAAAATAAAATGGTTTTGGAAAGTGGTAATCGGGCTCTTCAACAAAAACATTTTCAATTAATTAAACAATGGGAAAAAAAACATCCTAATTGGGAAAAAAGCGAACAAGAGACAAATCAATATATGTTAATGATTCAAAAAATGATGGCGGATGTAGATGAAGACAAATGTATTGCTGAAATAAGTAAGAACGCATTAATACCAAAAGAAGTTTAAATTAAATTTAATTTATCAGAAATTAGTATATGTAATTTGTTTTTAAAATTGGTTAATAATAAAAATACAGAAAAAGCAAAAATAACTCCTCCTTTTAGTTCGCTTACACGTGAATGTTTATACCCATAAAACCCATCTAATGGGAATGGAATAAAAGATATTAACTTTCTAATTAAATATGCCATTATCATAGTTGCAGAGGCATATATACATATTTCAAAAATTAAATAAGGGATCGTGTTAGGATAATTACTGAATAGTTTAGTTAAAGTATTTTCAACTATAACAGCATAAATTATACTAAAAAGCATAAAATATATACCTAAAACAGATATATCTAACAATCTTATAAAAAAACGAGTATATGGAAAGGGTTTGTTATCTTTATTTAAAAAAGTATCAATCGGATTCGACATTATATATATAATAATTATATTATTTCAAAATTTTCTATAATTATTTCTTTTGTTTCATTTAATGTCGAATTTTTTTTTTTATATAAGTAAACAATCATTATTATACAACTATTGGATAAAACACTTACATTCGCTATCAACATAGGCAATATATTATAATAAACAGAATAAACAATCATAAATATTGATGCGGTTGAAGTAATAAAAAACATCAAAAAAGATGTAGATTTTATAGTTTCGGCATTTATTGTTTTAAATGTTTGTGGAATAAAAGATATTCCAATACTTATTGACCCGATTAAGCCAATAATATCAATTGAGTTCATTTATTTATATTATTAAAATCTTTTTGTATTATTTTAATTATTTATTACCATATATGTATATAATTATATTTAATAAAAATCAATATATTATTATTATCAATTAACGTGACAAACAATTGATATGAATCTTATGCTTTGTTAGCATAAAATTATAAAAAAGTGCGATTTATTTGTAAGTACAATTGTAAGTACAAATAGAATTACAAAAAACACAAAATTATTTTTGTATTTACAATACCATTTACAAATATTTGTCAGCATATCTCATCAGCCGGATGGGGATGTACTGCTTATTTTTTGTTACCATAAAATCTACAAACTACCAAAATA
>Ga0181402_1000409_pt1 | contig 16008 bp, 17 predicted proteins | sample 25SPOviralmetaG_FD_130131 | JGI IMG/M metagenome (GOLD analysis project Ga0181402, IMG submission 130131) | Marine viral communities from the oligotrophic San Pedro Time Series (SPOT) site, San Pedro Channel, CA, USA - 25 SPOT_SRF_2011-08-17 | ecosystem: Environmental > Aquatic > Marine > Strait...
TTAATGATTTTACACAAGAGCAATAATTAACGAATAATGCTTCATCTAATTTTTTTCTTTCATTTAATGATAATTTATTATGATGTTGTCTTTTCTTGATTAATTCTTGATATTTCTTTTTAGAGACGATTCGCTTTTTTGCTTTTTTCAATGAATACTTCGGTTTAATCTTCTTCGGTTTAAGCTCCTTCGGTTTACTCTTCTTTGTATTCTTCTTCTTGGGCATATAATATATTCATTATAAAATAATCAGAGATAAATATCAATTTTCAAGGATAAATGAAATAATCAGGGATAAATATCAATTTTCAAGGATAAATATATGTCATTCCATCTATTAATTTAATAAAACATTGATATTTATTTGGATTTTTATCTGTGATAATAGCTATAATACTATTTTCAGGAAATTGATATTTTCTTTCAGTATGAGGAAAAATCATACCGGCAAGATTACCCAATTTATCATCCTTTACAAAATATATATTTATAATATAGTCTTCATTATTAATGAATTTAATATCAATAAATTTCTTATCAGTAAAAAAAGGAATATTATAAGGATAATATTTAGATGAATCCATTTAAAATATTAATTATATTAATTATATTATTTATAAATGAGTTTTTTTGAAAGTATAAGATTTTTTATGAATAGTTTAATGGATACTATTCATGAAAGAGAAATGTATATAAATAGAATTTCAATTTATGTTGAGTAAAATATAAATAGAAAATAAATTTTTGATATTTATAATTGTATTTTTTAAAGGTTTTTCTTTAAAATTGTTAAAGATGTTATAATGGTTCAGAATAATATCAAATGGAATTTAACTTCAGAAAAATGCTTTGAAATTATTCATTTAACATTAATTGATATTTTAACAGAAAGTAAAGATAATACAAAGAATATCAATGATCTCATTAGAATGTTAAATTCCAGAACCAAAATATATAAATTACATAATCATAGAAAATATAATTCATTCAGTAAATATTTAAAATTAGAATATGATGGATTTTTAAATTTTATAGAAGATTATAATTTTTATGCTGTAATTAAGACAGATAAGGATATTAGTATAAAATTATATAAAAATTTAGTGAACCTTGATGATTTAAAATATAGTGGTAAAAGATTAACAAAAGATAGTGAATGGGTATTCATAGATGAATTTGGTGATGATTTCTTGATTTTATAAAATAAGATTATAATTTTCACAAGTTTCACATATACTATTTTTAACTATATTTGCTAAGGGATCATTCGGTATAAAATCTTTAAAATTAAGTAAACATATTCTTGTTTGCATACAAATATCACAATTACAACTATTATATTTAATATTTCTCTTTTCATTTAATGGTTCATCAACTGTTTCAATTTCTTCTTCATCGGATGATTCAGCATATAATACTGACTCGGCTTCATCCATGCTTTTTTTTAATTCATCATCGCTCATAGGTGTCATTAATCTATAAATTAAACCAGATACAACCATATCGGTTGTTAATATATTATCTGATGAGTGTTCACTTAAAATTTTAGATATTTTCATTGCCGAAATATTATTAGCAAGAACAGCTAATAATAATTTGCCTTGTTGTTCATCAATAAGTTCTTCAGTTAAACTTGTCATTTATATAAATTATTCGAGATAAAATTTTAAATATTATTTCATAAAATTTTATGTAATATTATAGTATATGAACTTTGATAGTAATTTAGTTTTAGCGATAATGATTTATTTAGGTAGTTGTTATGCTCTTTATAATTACAAGCATAATAAAATGTTTGATGAATCGGGTAATTTTAAAACCTTTGGCTTAAGTAAAGATGAAACTGTATTTCCTTTTTGGTTAGTTACAACATTAATAGGAATTAGTAGTTATTATTTTTTAATAATAAGAAAAGAAGATTTATTATAAATATGTAAAAATAATTTAAATTTTTTATGAATAATTTTTAAATGAATACTAAACCGAAATTAGTAGATCCTAATTGGTTTCCTAAACCAAAACCGAAACCTATAAAAAAAATAATACCAACAAATGCTGATAATTCATTAATCATTAATATTATAGGATTGTGTATCCTTTTGATAGGAGGATTATGTATATATCAAAGATATTTAGACAGAGAAAATACTGAATTAGAAACACAAAATAAAATAATAGAATTAAATGAATATGTTAAAAGAAATATTAAATAATAAATAATAGTATAAATATATAATGAGTCAAGAAGAATATGAAAAACTATTCACTAAATTTTATAGTGATTTCTTTAAATTCAAGAGTGGTAAAAAATCTCATTTAAGATGTTCGGGATGTGATAGTAAAAAACGATTTATCATCAATGATGATGAATTAGTATATTCTTGTGGTCCTAAAAATGATCCTAAATGTGGTAAACAATATACGATTAAGATGCCAAAATATATTCATTATAGAACTTTAAGAGAAATATATGAAAAAAATATAAATGGGTCATTTGAATATCTTAAAGGTGATATAATACAATATGATTTAAGTGAATATAGTCAAAAAATGGATGTTCGGAGAGAATTTGATGAACAACGTAGAATAATTAAAGAATCTTCAGATAATTTAAAACGATTAATTGATGATTATGTTAAAAATAACGATTTAAATCAATATATAGAAGATTTAGAAACTTTATCTGAAAAGAGATATAAAAACAGTATTGAAAAGAGTAAAATAATGAAAAGTCTCGTGGAAGATGATTTATCTGAACCTGAAAAAGTTGTTTTAAGAAGAAAATATGCTCAATGCATTAAAGAAAACGATGAATTTATAGAGTTAATTAAAATATTAAGAAAACAAGAAAATGATTATATAATGATAAATAAACCTGAAACCACTATTCATAAAAATATAGAAAAAGAAGAAAAACCCAAAGAAAAACCTAAAGAAAAAACTAAAGTTATTAAGAAACCTAAAAAGCAAAATTGTTCAAAAGCCCATCCTCCGCCACCTTGTCCTCCTGGTAAAGAAGTTCCTGAAGGTAAAGATTGTTGTTATAATGAAAAGAAAAAGAAGAAACCAAAGAAACCTAAAAAGGATTCACCTAAACCTGATAGCACGAGTGAAGAAGAAGAAGTTAAACAAGAAGAAGTTAAACAAGAAGAAGTTAAACAAGAAGAAGTTAAACAAGAAGAAGTTAAACAAGATAAACCTAAAAAATATACTTTTGATGATCAAGTAAGAATTTTAACCGAATATTATTCAAAAGTAGATTCTGAAAAATCTGAAGAAGATATAAATCGTATAGTAAATAATAGAAGACCAAAGGGAAAACCTAAAGGTACACGGATACCTACAGCACCTTGGTTAGAATTATGTGAAAAATTAAACAATAAATATAATATTCATCCTCTTAAATAATATTTTTTTGTATTAAGATAATACACAAAGAAGCTATAAACATAAAAAAAGAGATACCCAAACTAATATTAAATAATAAATCACCAACAAAACTATGAACTTCATTGTCTTCATTATCTTTATTACCTCCATCATTTTCTTTTTTATCATCCCCTCTTTGAATTAAGGGATTTTCACCCATAATTTGAAGTTCTCTGATACGATTTGTAAATCTTCTTTCTTGATCATTTAATGCTCTACGAACTTCTCTATCAGTTTCACCTGTATCACCTACATCTCTATATCTTTCTAATAATTCACTTTCTGTGAGCTTTTCAAATATAGAACCCTGAGATACATAATATTCATAATCATCATCTCCTTCACCACGATCAACTTCACAGTATCCACCTTGATTATCTGGTTTACATGCTATGATACCACCTTTGCCTCGACATGCTCTATCAGAAGATGTTCCACAGAGAGAACTATCAAATGGAGCATCGCCATCTTCATCAGTATAACAATTTTGTGTTTGAGGGGGTGGGATATAAGGGTGTGTTTCTGAAATAGTAGTAGCTCTATCTTGTCCACCGGCACAATCTACATTAACCATATTTATTTATGATATAGATAAAAAATACGTTATTTAAATAAATAAAATGTATGATAAACTATAATATGAGTAATTTTGATATTTTTCAGAATAGTGGATATATAAACAAGAGGAATCGTAAAAGAACTTTAATAGTTGATGTATCAGATGATAATGCCGATAATCATTTAGGAGGGGGAACAGAATTTAAAATTGATTTATTTGAACCATTAATTATAGATAAACATAGTGAAGTTTATTTAGATAATTTTTTATCATTTAATAGTAATATCGGTCAAACACCAGCAACAAGTGCTTTTTTATTAAAAATAAATGAATTTAATATGAATTCTAATGTAGCAAGTAGTGCAAATAATAATCAAATATTTAACAGTTTAATAATACCAAATGAACATAAATCGGTAACAAATAATCATAGCGCAATTGTTCATAAAGGTAAGAAATTTAATTATGTTTGTGATATTAATCCTCAAAAACTACATAGTATAAGTGGAAAAGTTACAGATTTATCAGGTGCTCCTATTTTTCATGGTATACATACAGTGAATACTTTTACATATGCATTAACGGGGATAACAAGTGGGAAACTAAATAGATTAATTGAGAGTGGTGAAACTTTTACAAGTATTACCGGGGGCGCGGGTGGTAATTTAGGTGGTGCAGCTATTAGTGGTGCTTTTTTAGCAACACACTTGGACACTGCTACTACTTTACATTTCTCAACAAACCGTTTGATTACAACCGGGGCCCCCGACTTTGCCAGCGACGAAAAAACTGCTAATTTTACAGATGGTACCGGACTTATAACTTTTGTTATTGGAGCAACACCCGTAACTATAACAAATGGTGCGGGTGGAGACAATCCAAATTTACATTTAGTAAATGAACCTGGTAGATTTATTGCTGAATTTTCAATAGTTTCTCGCGAATAAATACAAAAAATAATATCTAACTCCTTTTTATAAATGGCTTTAGGAACTATAGTAGGAGCTGTAAGTACTAGTGGTAGTAGTGGATCATCAAAAGCAAAGAAAAATTTACATTGGTCTGGCAGAGCTTACACACAACACGATACTTGGTTTTATCTCAATGGTACATATGGTACTAGTTATCATTTAATGCATTCAAATTTCAGTAGAAATACATTGGGGAATTTTGCTAATAGTCTTCCAGTAAATACATATCCTGCAGGATTAAATCCCGGTTTTACGTCTCCCATAGATGGTGTAATAAAGAGCGTATTATACTCTTTTCACAGTGTTAGTAGTACATTTACAGGTACTTTTCAATTTGGTTTAATACACGGGACCATTGATACAGATACAAGTAGTTCTACAGTGCCTACAACAAATATAAATATAGGTAGTAATGGAGAAAGCGCAACAGGTAATGATACAGCATTAGAAATAACAACAACTACTCCACGACATAGATATATTGTAAGTAAAGAAGGTATAAATCATTCAGTTAAAAAAGGGGATATGATAATGGTAGCTTGTCGTAGAACAACTGATACAGGATCATCGACAGTACAACAATTAAGCTTATCCGTAAATATTGTAATAGAAGAAGAATAATATTTAAAAATAATATATTATATTATTTAAATAAATGAGTAACTTAAGTGATTCTGAAGTTGCTGTAAAAGAAATGAGAGAAATCCGAAATCAAATACTTGATATAACAGATAAGTATGCTTTACCCGATTATCAACATAAAACAGAAGAAGAAAAACAGAGGTGGTTAGATTATAGACAGGCATTAAGAGACTTAACATCTACACAAACACCAAATTATAATTCTGTTGGTATCTTAACAAATATAGAATGGCCCACACCACCAGATAGTAGTATTTTAAATGATATTCCTTTTATTGATTAAATTTTTATTTAAATAATTCAGTATTTTTCACAATAGTTATTTCAAATTCAAAATAATTATCACCATTATTACTATCATATTCATTACCATTATCATCAAATAATTGAATACTTAATGAACTCAATTTCATAGGATAAAAATAATTACTTGTTTGTAATTCACCTTCGGGTGATCTATAATATATTAAACCACCAGAAACACTATTAAAAGGAATTCTACTAATAATTTGTTTTCCTTTACTACTTATTTTACAAGCAATACTAGGTATTTCATTAATGACTAGGTCTACATAATGAATACTATGATCAACTGAATATTCTGATGTTTGTGAATTACTAGATGAAGTATTCTCTTTTTCAAATCCAAATAATCTATAAGAATAACCAGTTACCTCTGACCATTTAATTATAAATGGTGAAGCATGACTAATGGTATATTTAAAGGTTGTTGTGTCTGAAACTACAGTATAACCGGATATACCTGAAGCATTAATCTGAGTTTGTAAATGTTTGCCCAATTGTGTAAAAGTATATGAACCAGGAACTAAATCAAAAGATGTACTATCAATTTTTATATTTTTATTATTATCATTTACGGTATATACAGTATAAGGAACAATAGCATTTAATAAACGAAATCCAATAACATTTTTAAATACTTCTGGTGTATTATTTCCTCCAAAGTTAACAACATAATTAGATGTTTTCTGACCTTCTTTATAAGACGATATTGAATCAATCAATATACTTTTTTTAACTATATCTTTTGTAAATAATTTATCTCTAAAATCTTTATATTTACTATGATTTTTAATATGATTTGCATTAAATTGCATCATAGATTGAGTTAGGTTCTGTAACTCCGCTTTTAAGGTTTTCATGAATAATAAAAATTCTTCGTGAGAAATTTCTGCTTTGACAACTTCTTTTCCTTCACTTTTAAATTTTATAATTGGTTCTTTATTAGATACTTCTTTTTTTTTAGTGAATATATCATAAAAGAGATAAAGTAATATTAAACCGATAGTTGAACCACCGATATGATATTTATATTTTTCAAAAAATTCATTCATTTGTTTATTAATATAAATTATATAAATTATATTAACATATGGCGAATAGTTTAGTCAAGAGTTTATCTGAAGCAGAACAATATGTAAATACAACAAATTTAAAATTATCTTGTAAAGTAGCGACAACAGCAAACATAACATTATCGGGCACTCAAACAATAGATGGTATATCTATATCTGACAATGAAAGAGTTTTAGTAAAAGATCAGAGTACTGGTTCCGAAAATGGTATATACATATGTAGTTCTGGTAGTTGGTCTCGTTCTACTGATATGAATAGTAATGAAACATGTCGCCCCAATTCATTTGTTTTTATTGAAGAGGGTTCAACAAATGCTGATAAAATGTTTCAATTAACTACAAATAGTGATATAGTATTAGACACGACAAGTTTAACTTTTGCTGAATATGGTGGTTCAGGTGGCGGTGGTTCAGGTGATATAGAAGGTGTGACTGCTGGAACAGGTTTAACTGGTGGTGGAACATCTGGAACAGTAACATTAAATGTTATAGGAGGTGATGGCATTACAGCAAATACAAATGAAATAGAGGTAAGTGTTGATGATTCTACAATAGAATTATCAAGTACAAGTGGTTCTGGAACTGTGAGAATAAAAGATAGCGGAGTAATATTATCTAAGATGGCTAATTTACCCGATATGAAAGTAATAGGTAATGTTTCGGGAGGTTCAGCAACACCATCAGCTGTATCAATCTTAGATGAGGATAATATGAGTTCAGATAGTTCTACATCATTAGCAACTCAACAGAGTATAAAAGCTTATGTTGATAGTCAGATTACTTCTCAAGATTTAGATTTTCAAGGTGATTCAGGTGGTGCACAAAGCATTGATTTAGATTCAGAAACATTAACATTAACCGGTGGAACGGGTATAGATACAACAGGTTCATCAAATACTATAACTTTTGCGATTGATTCTACGGTAGCAACTTTGACAGGATCACAAACTCTTACAAATAAAACTTTAAGTAGTGCCACATTAACGAATAATCCTGTTTTTACCGATACTAGTAGTGGTAATAATTTTATTCTTAATCTTGGAGCGAATATACTGGGGTCGCGAACTATAGCTTTACCACAATTAACTGATAATGATATATTTGTATTTGAAGATCACACACAAACACTTACAAATAAAACTTTAACAAGTGCTATACTAAATACAGGTGTATCGGGAACAGCAATCTTAGATGAAGACAATATGATTAGCAATTCAGATACTCAATTGGCAACACAACAAAGTATTAAAGCATATGCGGATACTAAAAATATATCATTGGCTAGTGTATCAGAGAACTATCTCTCTCTCTCAGGACAAGAAATAACCGCGGGTAATGTTCCCGTATCATTAGGAGGAACAGGGGCTACAACAGCAAGTGATGCACGCACGGCATTGGGATTAAGTATAGGTTCTGATATTCAGGCTTATGATAGTGAATTAACTGCATTAGCGAGTTTAACAAGTGATGCAAATAAAATTCCTATGTTTAGTGGTTCAGGAACAGCAACACTTGTAGATTTTAAAGATGAAGATGATATGACATCAAACTCTGCTACTTCAGTAGCAAGTCAGCAAAGTATTAAAGCATATGTTGATAGTGTAGCACAAGGGTTACATATAAAAACATCTTGTAAAGTGGCGACAACTACTTCGGGGACTTTATCTTCAAGTTTTGAGAATGGAGATACTATTGATGGGGTAACATTATCTACAAATGATAGAATCTTAATTAAAAATCAAAGTGATGCTAGAGAAAATGGTATTTATATTGTTAAAGGATCTGGTGCCCCAGATAGAAGTAGTGATATGTCTGTGGGGGGATCTGCAAGTGGAGATTTTACATTTGTAACCGAGGGTAATATAAATGGCGATCACGGTTTTGTCTGTACTTCTAATAGTGGTTCGGATACAATAGGAACTGATAATTTATCATTCACTCAATTTTCTGGCGCTGGTCAAATAACAGCAGGCGATGGTTTAGAAAAATCAGGGAATACACTATCAATAGACACTAAATCTAATAGTGGTATATTTATAGATAGTTCAGAATTATCACTAAATTTAGGGGCGTCTGATATTTCAGGGACTTTAAGTATTGGTGATGGGGGAACAGGAGCAACAACAGCAAGTGATGCAAGAACTAATCTAGGAGTAGATGCTTCTGGAACAGACAATTCTACACCAGTAACACTCTCTGCTGTAGCAGGGAACTATCTCTCTCTCTCAGGGCAAGAGATAACAGCAGGTAATGTTCCCGTATCATTAGGAGGAACGGGAGCAACTACAGCAAGTGATGCAAGAACTAATCTAGGAGTAGATGCTTCTGGAACAGACAATTCTACGCCAGTAACACTCTCTACTGTAGCAGGGAACTATCTTTCTCTTTCAGGGCAAGAGATAACTGCGGGTAATGTTCCTGTATCATTAGGGGGAACAGGAGCAACAACAGCAAGTGATGCAAGAACTAATCTAGGAGTAGATGCTTCCGGAACAGATAATTCTACACCAGTAACACTCTCTACTGTAGCAGGGAACTATCTTTCTCTTTCAGGGCAAGAGATAACTGCGGGTAATGTTCCTGTATCATTAGGGGGAACAGGAGCAACTACATTAGATGATCTAATAACATTGGGTAATCATACAACTGGAAATTATGTAGCAAGTTTAAATGCAGGGAAATTAATAGATTTACAAGATAATACAGGTGAAAAGGCTACTCCGACAATAGATGTAGATTTAAGTGAGGCGGTAGAAGCATCTATAGAAAATGGCGATTATATATTATTTTTAGATGGTGGTTCATCTGGGGCAGCAGCAAAAGAATCATTAAGTGATTTGGTGACATTATTTGCTGGATCAGGTTTAACATCAACAAACTCGGTATTAAATGTTATAGGTGGTGATGGTATAACGGCGAATATTAATGATATAGCTATTACAGCATCACAAACAACAATTACATCTATATTAAATGATTCTTTATTAATAGGTAGAGATACAGATAATCAAATAAAATTTGGCACAGATAATCAGATTATATTTGAAGTTAATGGTGGTGATAATGTAATTTTTAAATCAAGTGGTGAAATAGAGGCGACAAGTTTAGATATAAGTGGTGATGCTGATATTGATGGAACATTAGAAGCAGATGCGATTACTATAGGTGGTGTTTCTTTATCTGCTGTAATACAGAATACAACTGTAACTAATTCTACAACAGCATCTGTTTCTACAACAGTAACAATTACAGATAATGAAAATACTAATGAAAATAATGCAATAATATTTGCTGCTGGTGGAGATGTAGATGGTGGCAATTTATCTTTAGAATCAGATGGCACGCTTACTTATAATCCATCAACGGGGAAAATTACAGCAACGGGGTTCATAGGAGAGTTGACCGGTGATGCTTCGGGGAATTCAGGGACAGCGACTGCATTAGAAACTGCAAGAAATATAGGTGGCGTTTCATTTAATGGAACAGCTGACATTAATTTGCCAGGAGTAAACACATCTGGTAATCAAAATACAACTGGAAATGCTGATACAGCAACATTAGCCACGACAGTAACGGTTACAGATTCAACGGCAAATACAGATTTCCCTATAGTTTTTCATAATGAAAGTAATGCTTTGTTAGATGATACAGGAGCATTTACTTATAATCCTTCTTCGGGAGAATTATCTTTAACAGGTAATCTTTCTGTAGGCGATGATATTAAACTAACTTCAGATGCATCAATAATAAATTTTGGAGCAAATGAAGAAATAACATTAACGCATGTTCATGATACAGGGTTGACATTAACAAATACAATTAGTGATACTGATAATAGACCTATTGTATTACAGTTAAAATCTGAAGAAGACGATATTGTTGCGAATGATATAATCGGTTCATTAGAATTTGCTGCGGGTGATTCAGATGGTGCAGATGCGGCAACAGTTTCGGCAGGAATTCATGCAAAGGCAGAACTAACATTTAGTTCGTCTAAAAATAATACATCATTAATATTTACAACTGGAGAATCTGAAAGTGCTGATTCTAGTTCTACAGCAAAAATGACATTAAATAGTGGCGGCAATTTAAGTGTTTTCGGTGATATTACTGGTTTAACATCAGATAAAAGATTAAAAAATAATATAGAGAATTTAAAAGATCCATTAGAAAAAATTAAATCATTAAGGGGATTTACTTATGATTGGAATATTGATAAATGTAAAGAAGCGGGTTTTAAACCGAGAGATGAAAGACAAATAGGTGTATTTGCTCAAGATATTCAAAGTGTTATTCCCGAAGCAGTTAAACCCGCGCCCTTTGATAATATAAATGGAAAATCTAAATCTGGTAATAATTATTTAACGGTTCAATATGAAAAAATAGTTCCTTTACTAATAGAATGTATAAAAGAACAACAAAGAATGATAGAAGATATACAATATCAGATAAATAAAAAATAATATAATATAATATGTCAAGTGTCGGTTCATCAAATATAAGTTTTAGTGGATTAAGGACGGCTTGGGGTAATGCGAGATATGTAGGTGGTTCAGATCCGGGAGCATCAAATATATCGCTAAGTGAGTTTAGAGGGGCAACATTTACAAGTGGTTCAGGTGATACTATACCCGCATCTGGATCTATATCTATTAGTGATTTTGCTAGTAAAACATTTGGTAGCAGCGGTGGAGGAGGTGGTAAATCAGATCGTTTCTTAAAAAGAGATATTATTTATATTGGTAAATCTTCTTCGGATATCCCATTATATACATGGTTTTATATTGATGGTTATGGATTGGATACACAAAATAGATATGAAGGAACTATTGCACAGGATTTATTAGAAATGGGATTAGATGAAGCAGTTATACCTAAAGATGAAAATGGATTTTTAGGCGTCGATTATACAAAAATACCAGATGTATCTTATGGCATAGTTAAGATATAAATAAAAATAAGTTTAAAAGAAATAAATATTTTTAAAATTATTTACTAAATGGAGAATTTAATAAACGAAAATATAAAAAGTGAAAAAATTGAAATATCACTAGAATTATTAAAAAATATAAGAAATTTAATTGAAGTAACCAATAATAGAGTAAATTGGAAAATTGAAGAATTATTACCCGTAGGGATAATGATAAAACAAATAGATGAATTAATAGAAAAATCGGCTAAGAAAGATTAAATATGTTTATTAAGAATAGTTATTTCAAATTCAAATGAATTATCATTATTTTGACAATCATAAAATGTATCACTTGTATCTTCATATAATTGTATATTAAGTTTATTAATATTAATCGGATAAAAAAAATTATCAAGATTAATATCACTTGAATAATAAACTAAACTACCACTACTTTCATCAAGTGGTATTCTATCAATAATATTTTTCCCATTACTATTTCTTTTACAAGCAATATATGGAATTTCGGGTATTACTAAATCTACAAAATGTATATTTTGCTGAACAACATTATTTGATGTATAAGATGTATCATCACTCGTATCATCTATATTAAAAAAACCAAATAATCTGTATGCTGAACCACTACTTGAATTCCATTTTATTCTAAATGAGGTAGAATTATTTATCGTATATTTAAGAGTATTAGAATATTTAACTATACTAAATCCAGAAAGACTAACATGAGAATTAAGAGTAGTTATTAAATGATCCCCTAATTCATCAAAAGTATAACTACTTTGTGTTAAGTCGATAGAAACATCTGAGCCAGTTGATAATTTTACAATTATGTTACGATTATTATCATTAACAGTATAAACAGAGTTAGGAATCATAGCTTTAATCAATCTAAAACCAATAACATTATCGAAGTTACCATAACCACTTGTAGCATTACTTGTATTACCTTCAAAATTTATAGTATAATTACTTGTGCTATGATCTAATGTATGATCAATATTTTTACTATCAACAAGTAATCTTATACGAGATATTTCGGGAGTAAAATATTTATTTCTAATATTTTCATATTCTTTAGCATTTTCCATATTCATAAAATCTCTTTGAGTATTAAAATTATTATAGTGAACACCTATATTATTTGATAGTAGTTGAGCATGCATATCATCCGAACTACTATCATCTAAATCTTCAGATGAAATATCACTAACATCTCCATAAGGTATAATTGTATTATCCATAATATAAGTTATATATATTAAAGTTTTTAAATGAAATATTTTAAATGAAATAAAAATATATATTAGATGAAATTTATTTTTCAAAAGATCATTCAATATTCATCTATAAATTTAATCGCTATAAGCGGTATTGTTTACTATGATATAAAATATCAGAATCGTAAAGAATTCAAATAAATAGAACATATTTTATTTTCTTGATTGATCTTATAAAGTTTTAATTTATATTTTTGAAGATATTCTGTATTACCATTTATTTCTTTTATTTCATTTAAAAACGTTTTTAATAGATCTTCGTGGAAAAATCTTTTTGATAATTCATTATGAAATAATTTAGATAATCTTATCCATTGATAAATAGATTTTTTATATATTAAATTTCTTTCAATATTCAAGATATATTGTATAATATCTTTTGGTAAACAAACTTGAGAAAATATTTGTATAATTTCTTGTGATCTATACATAATTTATTAATATTTATTATGTTTTTTTAAATATATTAATCCTTTAATCATCAAAGCATTTTGCGATTAATGCTTGGGGGGCACCCGATTGTCTTCTAACTTTGACATGCATATTTCCTGGGCAAATACATTTTTCAGCATCGATAATATTACCATCGGGAGTTTTAGCCATTAAACCGTGTTGCATTGAATATGCTGCTGCTCTTGAACCCATTTTATGTTTTGCCCCCAAAGTATCTAATATTTTTGTTTTTGCGTTCGAGTTCCAGTAATTAGAATTCACTGATGGATTATACCACTGGTACCACCACGCGTACGACATCTCCGCCCTTTGCCACACATTATGATCACTGTCCCAAAGGGGTCCAGGATATTGATTAATCGCGCCCCCGGTATCATTATTTATATAATGAAATAAATAATTTTTATCATTTCTATCGCTACACCCATATGATTGTAAAATATCATCAGCCATATCCTCATCACCATCATCAAAATCACCTTTTTTTAGATGATAATCATAAATATCTCCACAACTAGCACATTCATTTAATACTTGAACGCAACCCTTACCTCTAAATTTTGTTCCGGAGTTCTTACTTGTGTCTGTCTGCTCAGACTCAATGGCGGTGGGTCCAACCCCTTGCCAAGACCATAAATTATTTTCAAAATAAGTTCCAGGTGGGCATTCATAATATTGCCTATCTACAGGGTCTACATGTGATCCCCTCACATTCCCATCCACATTTCTATATATTTTCCTGTTATCTACTTCAATTTCCGGTTTGTAGGTTTCTGCTTCGGTCTCACGAGCTCTCTTCCTTACCCCGAACCCACCTGCGAATGACACTGGGTATTCATGAGTCATAGTGCTATCATTTGAAACATAAGTATTTTCTTCATTTATATCATTTTCTCCCAATGCATAAGTTTGTCTCCAATTACCGGTCGGACCAGGAATTTCACTTTCACTTTCAAAACCATATTTCCTTAGTAATTCAGTAGAATTAATAGTATTAAAAATATCTGGAATAGATCCCGCTTCTTTCGGTGTTCTGATTTTATTCATAGTAATCCATATTTCTTCGGGTGTTTCATCACCCCCCACGACTGTACCATCAACCCATAATTTTCTACCATTAACATTTTGTGTATCCGTAGTAGTACCTACAGGTACGGTACTAGTATTCTTATAAATATTTGTATTATAATCATTAGATGCATCATAATCATATCTCCATTTCCTCACAGAATCTTCACCATCTGGTTGTGCTCTTTCCCAATCATAATAATCGGTTCTAAAAATTCCGGGCCGGGACCGGCCAATTTCTACATTATTCTCGTCGTATGTCGGTAGAGATAAGGGTGGGTCAATTTCGTGATCCATTTCATAAACTTCAGGGATACCCCCTGTATCATATGAAGAGTGAACTCTTTCAAACCATTCTTGAACTCCTTTAAGGTTGCTTTGATCATACTTATCAGTTTTTCCATTAATGAGATGCCCCCCTAGATGACGCTGTTTAAGTTTGGCCATTACATCTGAATTACCAATGGATAATTTCGGGTATTCCTCATCCTCATCCTCCCCCTCATACCCATGAATTATTGTTTCTTCTAAATTAATATTATCAAATTCTTCAGGAATTCTATTCCATTTTATTAATTCACATCTAACACTATCCACATCAGGTGTATATGTCGTTATTCTAACTAAGTCGCACTCATCATTGTTTAAGCAAGCATTTACACATTGCCCCTGGTTTTTATTTACATCTTTTTTTCTCTGAGAGATATGGCGATCCGAGGAGGTTGCCGGGGTTAAATTATAATGAAATATACATTGTTCTTTTTCATTAGTGCGAATAGGTCGTGTCCATAGTTCTTGATTTATATCACCGAGTGTTATGCCTAGTGCTGATTTATCAGATACAGGGTCAAAACCGGCCCCCGTTCCCGGTATATCTTCCCCCTCTGTATATAGTAAACTATCATTATGACATCCTCTTACTCTATCCATCAAAGGAAATAAAGCAGCATCAGCAAAACCCGTATCTGTATAAAACTCGCTTCTATTCGCATTATTTTTAGGTCTGATCAATTTATTCACACTCGAACTCTCTACCACATCTACTTCATCATAAAATTTGGCATATTTTATACCGAATGTTTCATCACTAGCTATACTTGGATTTAATATATTGTATTTATCATTATCGGAAATAACACTACTATTTTGTGTTATTGTCCCCCCATTAAGAAGTCTACCTTTTCCATAATATAATGGTGTAGATTTAATAGAATAATCTGAATCATTATTAGATACAAAATTGTCTGTATTTGAACTTTGACTTCCATGAGGAATAATAGGTCTCGCACTGTTTAAGTAA
>Ga0181402_1000410_pt1 | contig 15995 bp, 30 predicted proteins | sample 25SPOviralmetaG_FD_130131 | JGI IMG/M metagenome (GOLD analysis project Ga0181402, IMG submission 130131) | Marine viral communities from the oligotrophic San Pedro Time Series (SPOT) site, San Pedro Channel, CA, USA - 25 SPOT_SRF_2011-08-17 | ecosystem: Environmental > Aquatic > Marine > Strait...
ATGCGGCTAGTATACTAAGCCTATTCTGCGTATGGACTTCTAAAAATCCTTTGTCCAAAAAAAATGACCTTAAAAGGTCAACGGTGTTTGTAAACTTCTTCGGCGATATTAGTTGCGTCATTTTCTTTTCCTTTTAGTAAATTCAACCTAAAAAAAATTTGCTCAAAAAAAATTGAGCCTATTTCTTCATCTGTTTATTTATCTTCTTCGTACAGGCTTAGCGTTTTTCTTTTCCTCAGCGGCTCGCTGTGCGTCTTTTATTTTATCTTTTTCAATTTGATCTTTAAGTACAGTGCCTGCCCACAATCCTACTCCATAGACAAGGATTACAAGAACTGATACAAAAATTAAAAGTGAAATAGGTGTCCATTGTTCTATCATTTTTTAGGAGCACAATCTGTTGTAAAATCTTGTAGACCATGTACGTAATTGTATAAAGTAAACCAGTCACGTTCACGCATTTTGTTGTAGTCATCACAAGGAAATAATAAACTTAAATTAAACACAATACCAATCTGATTATGTGTTACTAATTTTGCAAGAGTCATTGCTTTTCCGTGGGTACATCTTCCTAAATGAAATCCACACAAGTAATATTTGTCATAGTGGGTTGGTATATCTTGTATGAAAGGGAATATTTTATCTTGTGTTGTATCCATCTCCTCCATTATTTCACGTCCATCTGCAACATGAATAATATCAAAACGGGATCTTATTAATTTAAGTGTTTGATTTAGATAAACGCCAAACGCTTTTGTTTCATCTGCAAGATGAGGGAAGTCTTGAGCATCATGAGGTAAAGGTTCCTTCCATGCATCACATACTACTAAACATTCTGTTGCCACAATAATACTCCTACATTAATATTTACCTTAAATACACTGATGATAGACAAGGATCCATTTGAACAGGTTCTACGGGACCTAAAACAGCAAGGTAGGTACAGAGTGTTTAACGATATACTTCGTGAACGCGGTGACTTTCCTAAATCAATTTGGTACGGGCCTTATGCAATAAAAAATATTGTAAACTGGTGTAGTAATGATTACCTCGGTATGGGTCAGAATAAAGTCGTCATTGATGCAATGCATACTGCCTTAGATCAAACAGGAAGTGGATCAGGTGGTACGCGAAACATTGGCGGTACTTCGCACTACCATGTAGCACTAGAGCATGAGCTTGCAAAATTGCATGGTACTTCAAGTGCTTTATTGTATACAAGTGCATATGTTGCCAATGAGTGGACACTGGTTGCTCTAAGCAAAATCATTCCCAACATTATGTTTTTAAGTGACGACATGAACCATGCCAGCCTGATAGAAGGTATAAGACATAGTGGTGCTCCTAAGGCAAGATGGAAGCACAATGATCTGAGCGACTTAGAAGAAAAATTGCAAGATTGCGTAGCTAACGATATGATACCATGTATTGTATTTGAATCTGTGTATAGCATGGATGGTGACGTAAGTCCAATTAAAGGTGTTTGCGAGCTAGCCGAAAAGTATAGGGCCATAACATATCTAGACGAAGTACATGCTGTAGGCTTGTACGGGGAATCAGGGGCCGGTAAGCTAGAAGAAGTCGGACAAGAAGGTGTAGTTGATATAGTCAACGGAACTTTAGGCAAAGCGTTTGGAGTACAAGGCGGTTACATAGCTGGTGAAGGGATTGTCATAGACGCAATCAGATCAGTAGCTAGTGGATTTATATTCACTACCAGCATGAGTCCTGTGATTTGTGCTGGTGCCTTAGCTTCAATTAAATATTTAAAGGATCATAATGAGTTGCGTGTTCAACATCAAGAACGTGCATCTAAGTTAAAGTCTATGTTAGCAGAAGTTGACATAGAAGTGCTAGATGTTGCAAGCACACACATAGTTCCTGTAATGATAAGAGATGCAAAGCGTTGCAAAGAAATTAGTGACGAGTTGCTTAATGAATATGGGATTTATATACAACCCATTAACTACCCAACTGTTCCAGAAGGAACAGAAAGGTTAAGGATCGCACCAACTCCTTTGCACACTGACGCTATGATGAGCGATTTAGTAGACGCATTGGTTAAGGTTATAAAGTGATCGCAGAAAGGAACAACATGGACTTAATTAAAAAATATCTTTATCAAGGGTTTGGATTCTTTTGTGTAGGAATGGCCTACATCGGTTTCGTTACTCCAGGAATACCATTTAGTATTTTTCTAGTAATGGCTGCTTGGGCATTTGCTAAGAGTTCTCCACGGATGCATGCATGGTTATACAACCATCCATGGTTTGGAGAGTTCCTAACAAATTGGACCACAAAGAAAGTTTTTCCAACATGGGCAAAATATGCTATGATAATTGTAATGTCAAGTACATTAGCATTTACATGGTTTACTACAGGCAATATCAAGGCAGTTCTTTACTCAGGCATTTTTATGTTAGGCGTAGCAATATGGTCTTGGAGGTATCCGGGGTCGGTTAACGAGTACAATCGCAGAGTAGAATCAAAGGAGAGGATTGCGTGGCTAAGGTAGAATTTGATGATCCACAAATATGGACAGTTGAAGAATTATTAGAATCAGAAAGAAAAGGAATAGCAGAACTAATTGAAGATTTGGCTAAAGAAGAACATCCAGATGTTGCAGAAATACAGAAATTAGTAACAGTTGCAGGATATATAGAGGACCGTCTTTCAGGAAAATACACTTGACATGTGCTAAATACTATGCTATATTAATAGCGTACACACAGACACATAGGAGAATATAATGACTGTAGACACTAAGTACGGTGCTGACATTTTAAAGCAGACCCAAGCAATGGCAGAAATGGTAAAAGACATGATGCCAAAAATCAACACAAACAAAAATGGATATGAAATCCGATCTAAGATCTTACAAATTGCAAAAGATCAAGAACACTTTGAGTATAATGCAAAGTTTGCAGGCTGGCAACAGACTTCACACGTAGATTCGGAGACTAACGAAATAGTAACAACTGTAGAGATGCCACCTATTCCAGGTGTTGACTCTATTTTAGAAACTGCTAATAAGTTCTATGATTTCGTTAACGATAAAAAGTAACTAATATAAAGAGAATATAATATAAAGGGACATAGTCCTTACAACATATAGATAGTTAGCAACCCCCGGCACAGGAAACTATGTCGGGGGTTAATCGTTTTACGCTACTCTTCTTTAGTTGTTCGTTTTTGTAGTGCATTAAGTAATAAACCATATGCAGGTAGGAATACAATTAATCCTACTACAATTTTTGTTAGTGTATTATTAAACGCTACGTCTGCAACCCATGGTGCAGGATAAAACGCTGTGTAAAAGAATGCGTAAGTATCAATGATGTTAGCGGCAACAGTCGAAACTGCAGGGGCTATCCACCAAGCTGACATTCTTTCACGAATGTGTTGGAATACGTATACGTCAAGCATAGTACCAATTGCATAAGCAGTACCACTAGCTAAACCTACACGATATGCATGTTCATCACCTAGTGCTAATAATACAAGCACAGAAGCAACAATCGCAGGAATAATTGCCATTGCAACAACAGCTCGTCCTGCTTCTTTGCCAACTAGTCTAACTGTAAGGTCAGTAGCTACTACAACAATAGGAAAAGTAAACGCCGCTGCTGCTAACGGAAACTCTCCAAACAATGGTAGGTCTGCTCCTGGAAATACATTAAATCTAATTGTAACAAGGTAGTTGCTGAGTGCAATTACCGCGGTGTGTAATATGACTAGGTTACGTACCAACGTCATATTAACGTCTTTGAATATATTACTAAACATGAAATTCCTTTCTATATATTGTCGACTGGGTATTTAAGTCTAGGTGTGTAACATTAAAGTAGTACTGAATGATGATAATCAACCAGATTAAATACACTACTGACGAAAGCTTATGTCAGTTAACAAAGGAGGTATCCATTATGGAAATCTTAAATAAAATAAGAGGATGGGCAGGTGCTATCACAGAAGTAGGTATTTCACTTATTTCTTTAGCAGTTGTACTGGAAGTTCTCTTCAACGGCCAAAACATTCCGTTCTGGCCAAACATCAACGTTGTTAGCAATATCACTGCAATGATCTCAGGATTGTCTGCACAAGGTCTTGTTGGCTTAGTTGCTGTCTGGGTGTTATATCATATCTACAATCGCAAAGCGTAAAATTTTATAACACTTTTTGAGTGGCAGAGCCTTCTTGGCGGAGAGTTCTGTCACTCTTTTTTATTTGTTTATTTGGTCAGCCATTCCGTGATTAACATCTGCATGCCCTTGCTCGTCAGCTCTTACTTTTTTAATTACATCACTTAACTTTGCAGTTTTTTTCAATCCGTAATAATCTATTGCAATTTGCGGAGCAGGAATATTTTCAACCTTGCTACTTTTTATTTCATCTAGATATTGTGTGTATGAAATAACAGCTTGATCTTCAAAGTATCCTATCATCCTGTGTGCAGTGCCTGGAAAGAAAATGTATAAAACTAGATAGAAGTGCCAAAAAACAAGCTGAGCAAATGCAATTAATAATCTTTCAAAGATATTTGGTTTTGCAATTTCAATGAAGATCATTAAATGCATTCGTTCGTTTTCAGCTTCGTCTAGTAAAGTCTTAATCCAGCCTCGCTCATCAGGTTGCATCTTTCTTAGGCTACGTAAGTGATTCCACATGCCTGCTACCATACCTGGTACTCCGGCAACAGTTTCAAGTACTACTGCTCTGTGTCCATAACGCTTTGCAAAAAAAGTATCTGCAAACCATCTAAACATCATTGTAAGCCTAAACGCTATACTATCGGCGATGTCAACTCTTTTTATCATCTAGCCAATCTGATTCTTCGTCAGTGTACGGCCACATTAGTGTGTGCCTCTATAAATTTGGCCACCTGATGCAATGTGTTTAATATCGCAACGGCTGATGCCCATGTCGTTAAGTTCATAATCACTTAATTTAATAAGTTCATTGTAAACTTTACGATCAAACTTTGGTTTAAACTTTGATACAAAGTTATTTAAAATAGCAAACATTAGTCTTTCCTTCCTTTGAAATAATGCTTAGATGGTTCGTAAGGATTCGTTAGCTCCTTCCAAAAGCTTTTTAATACTTTCCACATGGCTAAGTTGTAAGTTGTGCTAGAGACAACCACATGCAACTAAAAATAATAATGCCAAGTCCGCCCATTAGGACTGCTTCACAAAATTCTCCAGTGCATCTGCTGTGTAGATCTTTAATTTTATTAATCATAGTCTTCGTTCCTGTGTGTGTTGATTACCTCTCATAGTAAAAAGCATACCCCTTCCGTATGAATCAGTAATCATTAATGTTGTTAATAACATCAAGCAGACCCCTGCTCGATAAAAGTTATAGTTGTCCTAAGAACGCTCCGAAATTATTCTAGCTTGTTCTTCGTACAACCTTTTAGCTGCTTGGTATTGTCCTTGACGAGCAAGTTCAGCTGCCGCTCTAGCATAGCTAGCACTTTCTGCTGCTCTCATCAACGCATTACCCATAGCTTTGAATGGAGTTAATAATACCATTATACCCATCCTCTCAAATTATTATTTGATTGTGGTGGTCTTTCACCACTAGTCCTGACCATATGATCATACGCGAAACGCCAATCGCTTCCGTACTCTGTTTTTGCCCATGTTAGGTAACTGTTGTGGTCACTGGATGTCTTAGATCCAAACAGTTGCCGTAGGACTTTAGTCACATTTCTCATTGTGAATCTCCTAGTTTAAAAATGTTGGATGCTTAAGGAAAGCAATACCCCGAGTCTTTTCTCGGCGTCAATGTCGCTTTGGACATCGTCAATTGCTGTTTTAGGAGTGCTTTCAACTCCCATAGTCTATCCTATGTGTCTGTGTGTGGTTACATTTACTGTAACGCTTTTATTTATCATCGAGAAGCTATAAAACGTACAGTTTAGAGCGGATAAACCACGATTTTACCATTTTTTTTGCAAATACCTACTATGCACGATATGCATACCGTGTCAATACTCTATTGATATTGTTAATAATAGGAGTTATTATAAATAATCAGTCGGGCAACGTCGAGCCTGGTCTTAATATGTGAGCGATGGGGTAAAGCCATCAAGCAGAGGAGATAACAAATGGACGCACTCACCTTATGGAGCCTGGTCGGGTTCCTATTTGCTGCTTATGCAGTTATTGCAAACGATTCAGTACAGACTCTCGGTACATGGATGGCATCAAACAATGAGAGATTCAACTACAAAATATTATGGGCATCAGCAAGTACAGTATTACTTGCCACGCTTTGGTATGGTTGGGCAACTAATGGCGGCGATATAAGTTATGGCCGTCTTAATAAAATACCGTGGCAAGAAATACAATGGTATCATGCAGCGGCACCAGGTATACTTGTATTACTTACTAGACTTGGTGTACCTGTATCAACTAGCTTCTTAGTACTAAGTGCATTCGCAAGTACATTTGTACTAGAGAAAATGCTTATGAAAAGTATAATGGGATATGGTATTGCGGCACTATTCGCATACGGTGTTTGGTACCTAGTAAGCAGGAAGCTTGATGAAACAGTTCCTGTTAGAGAAGAACACAAGTCTTGGTGGCGTGTTGCACAATGGGTAGCAACAGGCGGACTATGGTGGACTTGGTTATCACATGATATGGCTAACATTGCAGTATTTCTACCACGACAAGTTCCTGTAGATTTAATGGTGCTTGTTAGTTTTGTATTTGTTGCAGGTTTATTCTGGATGTTTAAAGAACGTGGCGGCAAGATACAATCAATTGTATTAGAAAAACATAACACAAGATATGTGCGAAGTGCTACACTAATTGATTTGTTCTATTGGTTATGCTTGTACTTTTTCAAAGAGCTAAATGATATACCTATGTCAACTACTTGGGTATTCGTTGGTATGCTTGCAGGTAGAGAACTTGCTATTGCACAATTCACTGGCAAGACAAAGTTCAAAAGTGTATTTCCTTTGGTGGCAAGAGACTTCCAAAAGATGATGATTGGACTAGGAGCATCGGTTGCTATTGTATTAACAATCCATTATATATTAATACCAAATGGATTTTAAATTTAACTTGACAATGTTAGTATTAGATAGTATACTATAAGAAACATTTGCGGAAGTATCAATGAGAATAACTATTGCAGGGTATGGCCATGTTGGTAGAGCTGTCGAAGCCTATCTAAAAGAGTGTGGTGTAACTACCAAAATAGTTGATCCTGAGTATTATAGAATACTAGGAAAAGATCTTACATGCGGATTAAAAATCAGTGACACAAACGCTGAAGGAGTAATAATCTGCGTAAGTACTCCGCAAGCAGAAACTGGTGAATGTGATATGTCAAATGTCTTTGATGTACTCACAGATACAGATCCAAAAACTCCGGTACTAATCAAAAGCACAATCAGTCTTGAAGGTTGGGAACAAATAGAAAGTTTGTTCCCAACACATACAATTACATTCTCCCCTGAGTTTATAAGAGCAGAACATGCAGTAGAAGATATGCTTGCTACTGAAACTTTTTATATGGGAGGTGGACACTATTACTTTTGGGAAAGAATATTAGAAAGAGTAATGATCAGACCCAACAAAGTAGTAAAGATTAAACACGCACATCCAAGAGATTTGATATTAGCTAAATATTTTCGTAACAGCTTTTTAGCTACAAAAGTTGCTTTCTTTAATCAAGTTTATGATTTATGCAAAGCCGCTGAAGTTGATCACGAAGCAGTCATACCCTTAATAACAGACGACAACCGAATAGGAGATAGCCACAGCAGAGTAACATCAGAACGGGGTTTCGGAGGTCACTGTTTTCCCAAAGACACCCAAGCAATTCTAAAAACAGCACAGGACTTTGATATAGACTTGTCGTTGATACGAGAAGCTATTCAATATAATAATAACGTAAGGAAGGGTGACACTTGAAGATGAAGATAATAACTGGCAATGCGAATCCGGAGTTAGCTGATAGAATCGCACAACACTGTTTTGCCACATTAGTTCCTGCTAAAGTAAGTAACTTTGCGGACGGAGAAACCAGTGTAGAGTTTTTAGAAAATATAAGGGGAGAAGATGTTTTTATTTGTAACTCAACATCAACTCCTGTAAACGATAGTTTAATGGAATTGCTTATAATGATTGATGCTGCCAAGCGTAGTAGTGCTAGTCGTATTACAGCAGTTATTCCTTACTTTGGTTATGCTCGTCAAGATCGTAAGAGTGCAAGTCGTACACCTATTACTGCTAAGTTGGTTGCTAATTTAATTACAACAGCTGGCGCAGATAGAATACTTACAATGGATTTACATGCAGGACAAATACAGGGGTTCTTTGATATTCCAGTGGACGATTTAACAAGCCGTATCGTATTTGCAGATGATATTAGATCACATGTTAATGTTAATCAAGGCACTGTCTTTGTTTCGCCTGATGCAGGCGGTGCAGTTCGTGCTAGAAAGTTTGCTGATATGTTTCATGGAGATATTGCTGTCGTTGATAAGCGTAGACCACAAGCAGGTGTTAGTGAAGTAATGGCACTAATTGGTGATGTGAAAGACAAGCATGCTATTCTAGTAGATGACATTGTAGACAGCGGAGGAACACTATGTGGTGCGGCACAAGCTATTATGGATGCAGGAGCATTAAGTGTTAGAGCTTATATTACACACGGAGTGCTAAGTGGAGAAGCAGTTAAACGTGTAGAAAAGAGTGTACTTGATGAACTAGTAGTTACTGACAGTATCAACACTAGGGACTTTAGTAAACTTAAGAAATTGCGTGAAGTAAGTGTTGGAACACTATTCGGTGAAGCTATTCGTAGAGTTACTAACGAAGAAAGCGTAAGTTCACTGTTTGACTAAACTTGCGGTGTTTCCATACCTTCAGCGGCTTTTTTAATGTGCATTACATAAGCATCAATAGAGTGATCTGAGAAACTATCAACTTTCATTACTTTGATACCTCTCCAAATACCTCTAAACCTGTCTTTAGTTCTTTGCCATCCTGTGAGTGTACGAACATTGCCCCAAGTGTTTAGATAGTGTTCCATGCCATGGTGTCTATATCCCATTATGTTTAATGGAACTCTTGTGACTATATCGTTATTGTTTACCCATCTAATATGTCTGACGCCTAAAGATGTACAATACTTGGTCCATCCTACTCTTGGACTACCGTAAGTGTAAAGCTCATACGGATTTGGAATACCTTCATGATGATAACATCTGCTAGCCATAATAGTTGCCATAGCTGCACCTAACGAATGTCCACAGAACCAAACAGTTTTCTTTGCATTTGCTTTACGTTGTATATCTTCTAGTATCATAGGCCATAAGTCGTCTACTTCGTCCTTAAAACCTCTATGCACTCTGGACACAGTTTCAGCAACGACAGGCATTGCCTTTAAGTCTGCTTGTATATCACTATACTGTGTAGGCTGTGTTCCCCTACAAGCTATAACCATATCTGTTTTATTTTGGAATCTATATGCTTGAGCACCGTCCCGGTCATAAAATTCTGTTGTTGTAAAACCTAATTTTTTCGCTTGCTTTTTTGCACTATTGATGTTATAATAAGCATACTTTGATAACTTCGCGAAAAGTAATGATCGATTATATGTATCGAGATCTAAAATACCCGGCATCTTTCCTCCTTATTGCTATAGTAGCGACTAGAAGTAGTCGTTACAGCAATATTTATACTCCAAACCTTATAAATACACATAAGGAAGTGTGAGAGAAACTATGAAGAAACGTACCAGATCAATTTTAGACGAATTAAACCAGGTACATGGCAATCGTGATAATGATTTGTTTATTGATACCACTGCGAATAATATCATTGAGAGTGCTATTAATCTGCTCAGTCGGGTACATAGTCATTATGATATAGACACAGCTTCTGAACTAGAGCGCCGTTTTATTAATAGTATTAAATCAGGCGATCCTCGTAAGTTTCGTAGGGCAATCCATAGAATACGAGAAGGAAAGCAGAATGACAATTCTTAACGAAGGTGGCAACATCTTCCAAGGTACAGCTGAGTTCGATCAAAAGCTGATACCGGACATGATGAAACAAATTAATAAAGTCATGAAAGTTACAGGTGCCAAAGCACTACCAATTGGTTCTGGTGCAACACCAACACCAGGTAAACTAAGTGGCGATTTAGATATGATTGTTGATGCTGGTACTATAATAAAGCACTTCAAAGTTGCAGATACAAAAAATGCAAAAATAGAATTAGAAAAGTTATTTCAGCAAGCTGGCTTTGAAACACGCAAGTCAGGACAAATTGTACATGTTAAAACCACAATAGGTGACACACCTCAACAAGTTGATATTATGGTAGTAGACAACGGTGCTACAGCCCAAAAGTTTCACGTACACGACTTACCTAAAGGATCGTTGTACAAAGGTGTACACAAGCAAATTATGATAGCTGACCTTGCTAAAGTAAAAACAACAGACGATCATCCTAATGGCATGAAATGGAGTGCGTATAAAGGACTAGTTGACAGGGAAACTAACGAACTTATATCAAGCGATCTTAATCAAGTAGCTAAGATTCTTTTAAATCCAAAAGCAAAAGCTGCGGACTTAGGAAGTGTTGAAAGTATTGTAAAAGCAAATCCAGAAGCACAAGCAATTGTAGACAAGTACGAAGCTGATCCAGAAAGTGCTTGGATGAAAAAGAAGATACCTGCACCAACTGAAACATTAGAAGACAAACAGCTTAGACGGATCAAAGAACTGCTACCAAAATGAGATATCAAGAGTTTAAAATACTGACCGAAGAATTTAAGGGTCGCGAATATAATCACGTAGAAGATCTTGTGACTGTTAACGGATCAGCTGGCGCAATGAAAGCAGCAGATATACTAGACGGCATGGGCAGTGACTCAGGTGATGTAGCTATTAAATGGGACGGCAACCCTACATTTTATTGGGGACGTGAACCAGACGGCACATTTGTATGTGTAGGTAAAAATGGCTGGGGGAGACAAAAGTCAACAACATCAGCTGACTTGTCTAAGTTTATTTTAAACACAGGTAAAGGCGAAGACTGGCGTAAAGACTTTGCTGGAGATATGGCTAGTGTGTTTGACTTGATGAAATCTGCAACACCTCCTAGCTTTAGAGGCTATGCATACGGAGACTTACTTTATACACCACGCAAGCCATTTACTAGTGATAACGACTCAGTTGTCTTTACTCCTAATAAAGTTACATACACCGTGACTAAGAAAAGCGAGCTTGGGCAACGCATAGCGGCCTCACAAGTTGGTGTCGTAGCACATACTACATATGAAACTTTTGGGAGTAAAGATAGCACACCTATTAAAGATGTAAGTATTTTTAATAATAGAGATGTTGTTGTGCTAGGACAAACATATGTAACACATCAACCCAAGGTTGATACAAAACAAACAGATGCTATACGTAAAAAAGCAAATGCAAGTGCAAAAGTAATTGATCAGTTTCTTGCACCACAAAAAGGTCTAAGTGATATGAAGAATATCATTTATACATATGTCAATCATATGACACGCACACAACAGCTAAAAAATATAGAATCAGGATTCTTTGAATGGCTAAGTACTAGTAAGGTAAGTGCAAACAAGCAAGCAAAAATTAAAGGTATGCATGATGCTTCACCAAAAGCATTAGCAAGTATATTTGGACTTATCAAAACAATAATGACTGTAAAGGACAATATCATAGATCAATTAGATTCCGCAGATGCAGACGTTAAGGCAACTACAGCAGGCGAAAAAGGCGGCGAAGGTTATGTCGCACAAAAATCAAAAGTAAAACTTGTACCTCGTACAAGATGGCAACCAAACTAAGGAGTTAGAAATGAAAGTACATGAAATTACAGAAGGTTACTACGATGCATCACCTTTTGCCCAAAAGATGGCAAGGTTTGGTCGTACACTTCAACAACTAGGACAAGGCACAGGAGAGCCGGGAAGCCTAGCTAAAATGTCAGACGAAGAACTAGGCATGATGAATAAAATGGGATCACTTGGGTCAGCACTAACTACTGTTGGTAACACCTTTGGAATCAAAGATCCATCAGAAGGCAGCGGCGATCCAAAGCAAAAGCTTGCTAAATTTTTTAAAGATTTAGAATCTGCTTGTGGTTGTGACAAGCCAACTATTATGAAACTGCTTAAAAAAGCAGAAGAAAATGCTAGTATGAAAACTGATGTTGGTGTTAAAGACCCTGAGCCACAAGATGAGCCAGATGACGAACCAGAAGATAAAGCACCAAGTGATGACGAAATTGATCGCGACGCAAAAGACTTTGCAAGAGGCTAATATTTAATGACTGATCGGTACACAGCAACTGAATGGGCAGCAATAGAAGGAGGCCATACTATGGATACTTCTAAAGAAGAAGCATTCTCATTCATTAAGGACTTGCACGAAGCACGTATGACAAAAGATAATGGAAGTTCAAAAAAGCTAACATTCTCAGATTGTTGTGAGAGATTGTACCTAACACTATTAATATTAGAAACTATGCGTAAGTATCCCGATTTTAAAAACATAGTGCAAAAATACGCTAAAAAGACTGTGGGCTTTGAAACTTATAGATATTATAGAATCATGGGTACAGATCTTTATAACTTTATATATTTTATAGTAGGAGGTGATTCTGCACAAAATAAGTTAAAAGATCCTAAGTCAGCTAAAGAAATGAAAAGAAACTCACGTATTCCTGTACTTGATATTAATAGATATATTCGAGCATTAGCTAACGGTAGTGAAGTTAATCCTAGTTCTTTGTTTATTAAACTCGAATCTGCTTTGAGAATTACTAACTCCGATTACAAAGCAGTTCGTAGAAGTATACTGAACTGGGATAAACAAACTAGATCAGATAAGCGTTTAGTTGCTACACGGTTAATATTTGCGACAAGGGCAAAGCTTAGAAGCTCAGACTTAATTGATGACTTTGAAAAGTGGGCTGCAATTAAAAACATGGAGAAAGCTAGTGTCACTGATCCAGAGCCTACAGTATCAAAACCAGACCTAGCTGGCTCACAACAAAATCTAGCATTGTATAGATATCTAGTTGGATCTAAGAATCTAGCACTAACTAAACGTTTCCTACAGCAAGCGAGCAATGGACAAGCGGCTAGTAGTGGTATGGTGCAAGCATATATGCCTGCAATAGAAATGCTTGATGATATAGTGCAAGCAGGACCTGCATACGTAAATAACCTACGTGCATTACATAAACGAGCCAAAAAGAGCTAAAACACCCCATATTTTCCCTAATAGATGATAAATAAAAGTATACAAAGAAGAAGAGGTCTTCTTTAGTCATTAGAGAATATAGGAGAATATAAAATGGCAGCAGTAACAAGAGTAAACGGATTAGGTCATGCACACGCAACGATCTATTCAACAGCAAACTTAGGTTTCGCAGTTGTAGCATGTGGTGCTTCAGTAGCAGCTAAAGGTGGAATTGGTTCCACTATTGAAGCTATTGCACAGCAACTACAGCCAATTGCAATCAACAGTGAAGGCACAGCTGGTTTGATTAACATCGTATATGATGCTTCACAAACTAACGCAGCTGGTCTACAAGTTGGCTTACAAGCACTAGGTACAGTTGATTCAATCGACCTATCATCCGCAACAGTAACTGAAGGCGGACAGTTTATCGTAAGTGCATAATTTACGTAACTAAAAATAAAATCTACCTTAGGATTTTGAGAGCTCACATTTATGTGGGCTCTTTTTTTATGTCTGTAAATACTGTATGGACAAGTTTAGACTTACTACACTAGTAGACATTACTGAAACAGGAGCAAGGCGTGGAGAAGATCCTCTTGCATACAGACAACAGCAAAACTTTCTCACAGTGCTACAGACGATAGGTTTGAGAACAAATATTGAATATACTAGTGGTCCAACATGTATTACAGCAGTTCCTAAGGAAAAAAGTTTAGGAAGTGACTACAAAGGACAACAAACTATATGGCAGTTTGAGTTTACATCTCCAGCACCAGATTCATTAACGCTAGACATGTTAAACAATGATTTTAATTTAATTCCTATAATTACTGAGTTAGCTGAAACAGTAAAATTTAAAAATTCAGTTTTTATCACACAAAAACCTAAAATAAGCAATACCAATTTTGAATTATTAGATAAATAATATTGTAGCACAAAAACTACCAGGCATCTAAAGACACAATTAAGGCCCAACTAAGAGTTTACTTAATCAAGCTTACTGAGCGTAAGCACTACGGAGTTTAAAGATGGCTGGTGCCACAGAATTAGAAAAAGAAAACCTTGAAGCACACGTTGATCTATGTCAACAACGCTACGAAGCTTTAGAGGGCAGACTAACCAAAATCGAATCAAAAGTAGACAGCATACATAAAGATGTTGTTGAAGGCCAAAAAAGTATGACTAAAGTCATTATTGGCGCTGCAGGCACAATTACAGCCGGCCTGCTATCTACCATCATAGTTCTAGTAATGAACCTATAAATTACGCTAAATAACTATATGTTATTACGCGAGCTATACATACCACCTAAAGACGCAGTTGAAATAGAAAATCCTAAAACAGGGTTCTCTTACAAAGTTGACAAGAAAAAAGCTGTGGCTTTAGTTAAAAAAGGTTGGAAGATAGTTCAAGTTCATCATGAGGAAGATGACTTAGACGAAGGTCCTACTTGGGCTAGATCTGGTAAGAAAGTTGTACGTAAGTATAGATGTTCAGCTGGTCCACGCAAAAATAGAATTGTGTCTAAGTTACAACAATGCTTTGCTGCACCAAATGTAAAAAAGCGTATTGCATTAAAAAGGGTTAAAGCTAGATTAGGTTCTAGAATTGCTAGGAAAGCAAAAAGGACAAAACGTATTAATCCTGCATCAATTAGAGTACAGCGTCTGAATAAAGCAACAAGTAGAAGGCGATAATATGTTTGTACGTGAGATAATAGAAGGTGCAACACCTATATTTGGTAAGACAGGTAACAAAGTCGTACGCAAGTATAGATGTACTAGTGGCTCACGTAAGGGACGTATTGTTGCTAAACCAGGAACATGTACAGCACCTAAAAATGTAAAAGCAATGACTACAATGAAAAAGACTAGGCGTAGCAAAGGTGCAACAGTTAGTATAAAATCTAATAGAACAAAACGTACTAGCCCAGCTAGTCAAAAGCTTAAAAGGTTAAATGTTGGTTCACGTAGAACACTTCGACCTAGAAAGAGAAGGGGAAGCAAACGATGAAGATAATGGAACTTGTAGGCACTCCTGCAGATCAGCAAGGTAGAGCTGACGCTCTACCCGGTGTTAGTAATATGGATCAAGCAAAACAGCAAATGGGTACAGAAGAAAATCCAGCAGTTGCAGCGAAGCAAAAGCAAGAACAAAAGAAAGTAATACAAGATCAAATTCGTGCTACCCGCGAACAGCTTAAACAACTACAGACACAACTAGCGGCAATAAAATGAAGTTAAACGAACTCATTAAAAGCTTCGAAGTATTCTTGACCAATGAAGAAGAAGAATTATTAGAAACTTTGGGCAATCAAACAAAGCCGCTGTCATCATTCACAGAACATGATCAAGTCATAATTAACAACTTAATACGTAAAAGTGTGGTAAGTAAAATAATGCTCGACAAACGCTCTGTAATGGTGACAAAAAATGATTTCTGACAATCTGATATATGACCTTGAAGATATTGTTGATAAAGGACTAGAAGATACTACAATACCAATTGCCAAAGGTAATAGTGTTCGTATTAAACAATATGTAGTAAGGAAGAGTAAAGTAGGCTATCTTGTTTATGACAGTTCTTGTAATAAACAGCTACATAAAACACAATTTAAGTCAATAGCTATTGCAATAGCTAAGAATCTTGCTGAAAATAAGAGTCATATGTTCGATAAGATAATAGATATAGAAAATAATTTAGCAAAACACTATAATGATGCAGTATTTTATAAGCATA
>Ga0181402_1000411_pt1 | contig 15978 bp, 23 predicted proteins | sample 25SPOviralmetaG_FD_130131 | JGI IMG/M metagenome (GOLD analysis project Ga0181402, IMG submission 130131) | Marine viral communities from the oligotrophic San Pedro Time Series (SPOT) site, San Pedro Channel, CA, USA - 25 SPOT_SRF_2011-08-17 | ecosystem: Environmental > Aquatic > Marine > Strait...
AGATAGGGATAGTCAGATGCATTTTCGACTTCTTCAGCTCTTACTTGTTCATAACCTTCTCGTAAACGAGATGCTATGTTTTTAGTATCCTGAAAGCCGACGCTTTCTGCTCTTATCCATCTATACCTGAATCCATCAGGTGCAGGGGGTGCATCTAGAGAAGATGGTGGAACCCACACTTTTGGTCTTTCAGACTTTGACCGTGTTTGGTTCGCACGAGAAGTTTTATTGTCTTTAGTTTCCATTACGCCTCCTTCGTGTTTAGTTGTTTTGCGTATTCTTCGAGTGGCACACCTAATTTTTTAGCTATTGCTACCTGTGATGATGTGAGTCTCACAGTTTTGCGACCAGGCTTTACGCTTCTATTAGCTGAAGCCACTGTCTGAACAGGGGCGGTCGATTGCTTTTCGCTATTATTACCAAACCTGTGCGGAAAGTCAACTTTAATTCTTTTGTCGACCTCTGCGTAGTAGTCATCAGATTTAGGATCAAAGCCTTCGTTTACTAAGTCTTTGTGTATTTCAAAGGCTGTGTAAGTCATAGCTCTGTCTTGTCCAAACCAAGAATTCCTTGAAGCCCAATCTTCGGCTTTAGGATCTGGTGCTGGTTCTGATGGCATTTCGGTTGGACCATCGGAGAGTTGTACAGGTTTCTCGGCCTGTGTTGTTAGTTTAGCTTCTCTTCCTTCTTTAGCTGTCGCGAGTTTTGCATTCTCAAAAGCGAGAGTTGCAATTCTTTTGTTAGCTTCTACTTGAGCCTGAGCATCTCCACTTTCAATAGCTGCTGCAAGTTCTTTTTGTGCAGCTTCCATTCCTGTAGATATACTAGATTCAAATTTCTTCATGTAATCAGCATCAGTTTTTTCAAAACGTTTTTCTAATGCTAATCTTTTTTCTTCTACAGCTTTTGCATACTCAGTAGCAGCTTGTTCCCGTCTTTCTGCTTCTCTCATCTTACGAGTTAATTTCGCAATACGAGATTGTACACCTTTACTGTAATCTTCTAATTCTTGGTCCGATTTTTTTGGTTCTTCTGTTGTTTCTTCTTGTTTCGTTTCTACTGTTTCTTGTGTCGGCGCTTCAGTTGCTTGTTCAGCAACGTCTTCGACTTTTTCTTCCGGTAATGCTACATCGACTTCAGGTCCTGAAGTATCGATTTCCACATTCGGATCTCCTTTTTTTATCGGATTATTTTCCGGCATAGTTTCCTCCTATGTTGTTAAAACTCATGCAATATGTCCTCTGGACTTTCAATTGTTGCTAAAATTTCATCGTCATTTAGCAGACGCATCTCCCCACCCTCAATCTTTATTCGGCTACCTGCATATCTTGCAAACATAACCCAATCTTGTGTCTTACACCACGGACCCTCTGGATATCTTTCTTTATCTTTATAACACTGTGGACCCATAGCCATAACTAATCCAACTTGTGATGCTACTTGTTGTTTTTCTAAAGTTGCTTCTGCTAAATGCAAACCACCTTTAGTTTTTTCTTTCATCTTAAATGGTAGAACTAACATTCTCCATCCAGTTGGCTTTGGTAATTTTGGTTCTGATTTTGATTTTTTTACACCAACTAAATCATTGTTTGGTGTTAATATCGATGACTGTTCCTTTTTCACTTTGCTCCTTATCGTTTAGCAGGTTAGAGAGTTCCTGTCTGGTTGCCTCTAGGGCGTTTATTTGTCCTATAATATACTGATATTTTTCCATACTGTCAACACCACCTGATGTTACATTAATAGATAATGCTTCAGTTCTTTCTCTAATAAATCTAATTAATTTATTTAGTACTGTTTCTAATTGCATTTAACACTTCCATCTTCTCCGTGCTTGTCTGATTCGAGAATTAGGATCGTTACGTGTTTTTGCTGATGACCTTTTTAATTGTCCAAGTGATCTTGCGCAGTAAGATTTTCTGCGATTAGCAGCTTTTGATCCTGGCTTCACTTTACCAGTCACGGCTGTTTTTAGTTTAGAACCGGGATTTGCTCTTCTATAGGCTTTGACACCGGCTTTAGTCATGCCTGCTCCAGACTTTGTAGATCTGTAGTTCTTTTTACTTCTAGCTATTGGATTCTCTCTTCTCATTATATTTTTGGCATCCTAAAGCCAGGGTTTGAATAATATTTTTTATATGATTTGTTTCCAACTTTTACACCGCCTAGATCACCTGAAACATAGCTTCCTGTATAATTTCTTTGAGCTTGTCTCATCATTGAATTCATTGATCCACCATCTGCAGCTTTTTTTCTTTTTGCAAATGTTGCAGCTCTATCTGGAGTTGGCCCTTGATTAGCTTTCGATTGTTTTCTTTTTACGGCACCCGCACGTTGCCCTTTGCTCATCGCTCTTGCTTTTGCAATAGGCACGCATTTTGGATAATTTTTTCTTTTTTCTCCACCACTTCTTCCACACTTCGGGTATGAGCCATCCGATTTTTTGTTTGCAATATCGACCCAATTTTCCTTCACCCATGAACGTAAACCTTTTTCGGCCATTAGACCATCCTTGTTTTTTTTGCTCTGTCACTCATGATTGCACCGCAACCTTTAGCAACAAAACCTCCGTCAGCTTTCTTTTGTCTTTTTTTTCCACCAGGTGTAACTTTACCTGAACATACTGCTGATGCGTACATGTTTGCGTACGCCGAAGGGTACACTTTGAATTTACGCTTCGCTGCGGCTTTACCTTTTGGACAAAGTTTAGCCATTATCTTTTCCTCGCTGTTTGTGCAGCTCGTGCAAAGTTTGCTTTAGTTGGTGAACCTTTTGAACCTTTTTTTCTCATCTTCTCACCTGAACCAGCTTTAATTCTAGCTTTTTTAGCTGCAATGTTTGCGTATAAACCTTTTCTCATTATGCTATCGCTTCCTTACAAGCTAAACAACTTTTCATAAATCTTAAATGTCTAGAACAATGAGTTGGTTTGTGAACTTTTATTTCAGGTTCTGGAAGATCTTCATATAAAACTAAATGAGGATCTTTTTGTGGTGTAAATAAATTTTTTATCCAGTTCCACATTATTTTTCTCCTTTTAAAAGTCCTTTGTATTTTGTTTTAGGATTTTCTCCAGGCTTAACAACATGTCTGCTTCCATGTCTAAATTGAAAAGCTCTTCCGGTATCAACCATATTCTTTCGTTCTTTTTGACCTTCACGCATCATTTTTTTACCAGTCTTAACTTTGTCTTCTGCTTTATTTAAAGATTTAATTCTTTTATGATACTCATCACCTTTAGCTTTTTCAATACTGGCTTTCATTCCTTTTTTTCTAACAGTAACTGAAGGTTTTACAGATGTAATAGTTGGTGAAACTTTACCTTTACCTCGTAAAGCTTTACCAAAACCTTTTATAGCTGCGCCAACACCTTTTAATATAGCCATGTTATTACTTATTTATTTTGCCAGACTTTTTAGCTTTAGAACCAAACTTACCGTAAGACTCATCTCTTGAATCTTTTAACTGTCTAGCAGTTCTAGGTTTTCTGATTCTCATAGCGATAGACTCATCTTTTCTATCTTTGTAGCCTTGTTGTTTTTTTCCAACTTTGCCACCATCTTTATACATCTTGCCACCTTTCATACCCATGTCCGGTGTGTAGTATCCTGCCATCATATCTTTTCTAGCAGTAGACATTCCGCCACCCATTTTTTTGACTCTTCCGCCTTTTTTCATAAAGCCCATTTTGTTTCTAACTTTACTTGGTAATTTAGAAAGACCTGGATTTTTTTTCTTATCTACAGGTTTTAATGCTTTACCACCTTTAGCTAAAGCTTTTCTAGGCTGTGCTACTTGTGTGTTAAATCTTCTATTTGCCATTTTATCTCCTTATGTTTCTATGACTTCTATAGTTTTTTTTGGTCTTCTATTTACTGTACCTCTTTTGCTAGCACCACCCATTTTTTTAGAAGTTTTTTTAGATTTCATTTTTTCTAAAATTTTTTTAGCTGCTGATGCAGCACCTAATCCAGGAACCATTGATTTAGCAATAGTTTTACCTGCTTTTTTAAGTTTTTTTATTCTCATTTTTTTATTGTAAACTTTTTGTTTACTTTTTGGTAAATCTTCAAATTTTCTTACTCCCTCTTTGTTTAAATCTCTCAAAGCTTTAGGTCTTTTTTTATTAGGATCTTTTGGTAGTGTTGAACCACCGTCTTTGTAACCTTTAGGTGAAACCTGTTTATTAAATCTGTTATTTGCCATTTTTATTTGCTCCGTTTCTAAAAATTTGTGTTCCCTTTATACCATAAATACTCGCAACTACAAGGATCCACAAGTTTGTGAACCATGACGGGAGCTGTGAGAACATTTCAAAAAACAATTTTACTTTGTCCATCGCACTTGGATCGTCCGATACGACTGCCCAAGCGAGCACCAACACGGGCAAACTGAGAATTATCAAAACGGCCTCGTCTTTCCAGTCTGATTGCCGAGCTTCTAACAGTTTTCCCTGGTAAGCTTCCTCACCCTGGGCCATCTTAGTAGCATGCATTAGCTGTGCGTCTGACATAGCCATCTTAGTTCTCTGCTTGTTAGCATAAATCTTACTTCCTGCAGAGACGGCTAGTTTAATTGCCGATAACCACATGATTTAATACCAAGTTGCTGTTTTATTTTTGTCAGCTAGCATTCTTTTTGTACCTCTAACCTTTTCTTTGTCTCCAGTAGGAATAACGTTTCTTGCTCTTTTAACGTTAGCCTTACTTCTTGGATCATACTCCACATTTTGGCTAGGGATAGACATTTGCTTTGCTTTTTTATAGTTCATCATAATGTTTTTACCTTATATTATCTTTTAGGTCCTTTCAAGATCTTAACATCGGCCATTTTCATCATATCGTTCTGCATTTTGCCAGCTTGAGACATAGCTTGTTTAGTTAACGACGTATCAGCTCGTAATTCTGCTAATTCTTCGTTCTGTTCTAGCTTATCTTCGGTTAAATCTCTATCTTGAACCAGTTTTGCTTTGTCTATGTTGATTTTTTCATCATCGTATTCTTTTTTACGTTGATTTTCCATTGCACGTAGGTCAACTTCACGTGATTTTAGTTTAAGAAGAGGGTCATTGTCAAAAGTAGACGTAATTTTCTTCTCCTCTTTCATAAAATCTTCTGTCATTTCTGCAATCAACACAGCTTTTCTTGCTTCAACAGCTTGTGACATAACTTGTAAGTCATTTGCAGCCTGTGGATTACTAGGTGCCATCTGTTCTAACTGTTTCATCTGTTGTAATTGCTCTCTAAACTCTAATTGAACTTGCTCTTGAGCCATTAGACTAATGTGTTCAAGTATATTTTTTTGTAATGCAGCCATAACAGGTGGATTATTTCTAACCATGTTAGTTGCCATAAAATTTAAATGCGAAGTTATGTGAGCTCTGTGGTCTTGACCAGGAAAAGCTTGAAAAGGTTTACTACCTAACGCATCAATATTTTCTACAGCCGGATCTTTTGGCATATTTGGTGGAGGTGGTGGTAATATTGCATCAATATTTTTTACACCAATCGCTTCATACATATTTCTGTAAATATTATACATGTTATGCATACCAGGATTTGCTGTTGCAATCTGCATTTCTGTTTGAGCTAAAGTAATTCTTTGACTCATTGAGAATATGTTTGGATCTGCAACAGGAATAATATCTACCCTGTCATCAAAATCTAATTGTTTAATTGTTCTCGCACCACCAACTACATCGTATGGATATTCTGGTGGTAGATATTTTGATACAATGTTAGCAAGTAATCTAAATTCTTTTTTCATAGCTGCGTAACATCTTTTGTGTATCGCAGACATAACTCTTGAACCTCTTTCAAGTAATGCAATTGTAGTTCCTACAGCTGCACCTTGGTTACCATCACCAACTTGCATGTCAGCAATAGCTGCAAATCTTTGACCTGCTTGTACAACAATACCTAAAAGATTTAATAATGTTGGAGAAGGTTCTTTGTATGGTAATGGAAAGAACGCATCTCGTAATGATCCACCCGGTGCATCAACATCTTTAAACTCACCTGGTTGTATTGGAGAAGCTTCGTCTTGAACTCTAACTCCTCTTTGTTTAAAACCTGCTGGTAAGTTTGATAACGTTCCTGCATCTAGCAATTGACGGAGAGCAGACGTTGCCGTTCTGCTCAATCCGCCAATCATGTGAATGAGTCCAAAACCATAAAATCCTAGTCCTGGCAGAAATTTGAAGTGGACGAAGTATTGGATTTTATTTTTCTTTGGATCATCGGGCGCATAGTTCCTCCTGATAGAAAGAACTGTTCGGGTACTTTCGTCGATAGTTACGACGTAAGGAAGTTTGATACCAGTCGGTTGACCGTCTTGTCCAACTTCCTCAAAACCTTCAAGGTCAAGATTAACATGACATTCAAGTAAAGTATAAATCGGTTGTGGTTTACCTGTAGCTTTAGTCCCTTCTAGGTCTCGTTCTTTTTTAACAACGGGGTTTGTTTCAACCCTACCTGGAGGTCCTAAATCTACATCTCGGTAAAAACCAGAAACTTGTTGCTTACGCAATTCGTTCTCTGGCGTTTTCACTACGTGAATAATTGACTCTGCATCGTCTAATGAGGTAGCCGTGTAGGGTACAACTAATTCGTCGGCAGGAACAAATTTTGAAACTGCTCTTGCCATTGTTTGATCGTAATAAATTTTTTTAAATGTTGAACCTGCTAATGGTAAATGAAATAACATTGAATCGAACTCTGGTTCGTATTCCTCCATCTTATCCATTAAAATATAATTCATGTAATCTTCAACACGTTGTGCTTGAAGATCATTTGCTGGTGTTTGTACTCCAACAACTTGAGTTCTTACTGGTCCATCACCTGGTAATAATTCTTTGTAAGCTTGCGCTTGAAACTGAGTTACTGCTTCTGCAAGAACAGGGTGTGTTGCACCACTTGCTCCTTGAAATGGTTCTGATCTATCTTGATATTTAAATCCTAAAAGATCTAGACCATCACGATAACTTTGCTCCCATTCTTTTCTGGATGCTTTATAGTCCATGTAATCACCGACCATATCATTACCAATTGGTTCTAAAATATCGTCAGGTAAAATATCTGCAAGGTTATCAAAATGATTTTCTGTTCCAGGTATATTTATAGCTCCCGGTTCAAAATCAATTGTTGCGCCGCCATCTTCTTCTGCTGTGACCTCTACGGGTCCTTTTTCTACTTCCTCCTCTTGAACACTAACTTCCTCAATATCCTCTTGCGTAGGGACATCAATTTTTGTTCGCGTGTTACTAGGGAGTCCTTTATCTATGTCTGCCATTTATACTCCTATGTATTTGTAACATAATATTTAAGGTTTTCCAACCCTTGAGAGTTGGGTCCTGATTCTGGTGGAATTGCATTAGGTCTACGTATTCCGGCTATACCACCACCAGCCATATTAGCAACGCCTCCCGCATCTGCAATCGCTTGCGTTTGATCTTCACGTTTTATTATGTCTTGTATTTGTCCGTAATCTAAACCTGTGTCTTCAACAGTTAAATCTTGAGTTGCTAAAATTTCGTCAATTACTTCAGGAGCTACAGTTGGAAAAGCAGCTTCTCTTTGTTGCTCTCGTTTTTTTCTTCTTAATCTATCTGCATATTCACCTTGCGCCATAAATGGTTCCATTCTTCTACCACGTTCTGCCATAGCAAACTCTTCTCCTTTTTCCATTTCTTTTGCACGTTCTGCTTCAAGATCAATTTGTGTTTTTGGTCCTAACACATATTTATTAATATAAGATTCACCTAATGCTTGTTTAATGGGTAAACCTTGATCCATAAATTTATTAGCAGCTATGCCTCCTTCAATAATAGCTTCACCAAGAATTGCTCCTGGGCCTAAAACGTTTTTTACAAATAACGCACCTCTTCCAATTTTTGTAAGTTTACCTAAACTACGAAGATTAGCTTGATCACCTGGTGATAAATTTCTTGGATCTCCTTTTAATTTTTCTACACCTTTTTTAAAACAAACAGTGCTTCCTCCAGTATTAAAATCAACTCGACCACCTTTTGCTTTTCCAGGACAACCTATATTTTGTATATATTGAGAAATTTTATTTTCTACTTTAAACATTTTAAGGTTATCTAATTTTTTAAAAGATTCTGGTAATGCACTTTGTTTTGGTTTTTGAGCAGCACTACCTTCAAACATGATTCTAGACACCTCATCTAAGTTTGTTTGTGTAGAAGCGTTGACAATGTTTTGTCTTATTTTTAAATTATCTCCAAGTTCATTTATTAAATTTTTATCTTTTTCTAAAATACTTGTTGCACCAAAATCAAAAATTTTAGTTACACCTTTTGATTTTCCACCAGGTTGAACTCTAATTTTACCTAAACTAGATTGGTCACCTGTCATAGTTTTCCAAATACCTTCAAGTTCTGTTTGATTTTTTAAAAATTGTTTATATGTTGCATTATCTCCTGTTTCAATTGCGTCTTGCATTCTTCTTAAATTTAATTGTGACCTTCTATCAAAAGTAGATTTAATTGCATTAATATCTGACATGATAGGAGTAACAGCTAAAAAATTTTTTAAATTACCATTTTTAATTGCTCGATAAGATGCAGCATGATCTAAAGCAATTAGTTTTGCATCAATACCATTATTTTGCATAGCTTTTTTAAATTGATTAAATTCTTTTAATTTTTCTAAAGCTTGTTTTCTTTCTGGCGATCCTAGTTTTGTAGATTGCAAAACACTTTGAACAATAGTTCTTTGATATACACTTTCTAGTGTTGGCGATTCATATATAGCGTTTCGTGCTTGTTCTAATTCTTTAGGAGAATATTTTCTAAAAAATAAAGGTTGTCTTGACTTATCTGTTTGAGCCAAGTTTTTCATTAATTTATTTACATTACCTTTTAATCTACCTTCATTAAAATCAAGGTTATTCATTAAATCATCAAAATCATTATTACCTGTTAATAAAGCTTGTAACAATCTATCTTGATTTTTCGTATAAGCTAATGCATTGGTATTAGTTGTAAAATTAGCTAATTGTTTTTTTGTAAATTTTTTTCTATATTTTCAAATAAAGTTTTACTTTCTTCGCTACCACCACCCGGAATTTTATCTAAACCAATACCTTTTTGTAAATCTATTGTGGGGTTTTCATCTGCTATTCTATTAATAATAGCTCTATTTAAATCTGTTTTAGAAAAAAGATCTCCTTCTTTTAAAAGCCTGTCATACTCTTCTCTAAAAATATTATCGTAACTTTTATATAAAATATCTTTTTCACCTTTTTTTAAAGTTCTGTTTAGCCCTGCAAGATTTTCTGGCAACAAAGCTTCTGCTGCTTTTACTTTTGCAGCATCTCTTTGTTGTCTTAAAATTTCGTTTTCAGCTTTTTTCTTTGCTTTAATTTGTCGAGTTGTTTGACCAGCGGCTCTTCTTTCAGCTAATTCTTTTCTACCTTTTTCTAATCTAGTTTTTTCTGCATCTCTTGCTTCAGCTACACTCATTTCATCTTTATATTTTGCTTTTTTTAAAGAAGGATATCTTGCAGGTCGCATAACACCTGGATCTTTACCTATTTTAGTTTTAATTTTATCTCTTAAATCTGATCTGCTTTCAAATACAGTTTGTTTTTTAATTATATCATCAATCGCTTTTGCGGTAGGGCCTTTTCTAACACTTCCACCATTTGCCATCTCTACTACATCATCTTCGTAGAGGAAAAGTATTTCATCTATTCTGTCCATTACTCACCTAACATATGGGCTAGTCCACCACTAGCAAAATCTTGTTTGACATTTTTTTTAATGCCTACAAACTCGTCAAGGTTTGACGTACCTGAATCTATGCCTTCTTCAAAATTTTTGTAATACGTATCACCGTCACCCATTCTATATTTCATTTCACCTTCGATAAATTCATCACCAGTGCCACGTGGATTCATTTCATCTGGCACACCTTTTTTTAAATAATAATCTGCAGGCATACCTTGGTCAGTATCAAATCTTACACCGACACTACCACTATCTAATTCATATTCTAAATCGATATCTTTTCTTGTTGGGTGTTTGTATGTTTGAATTCTATCTGATTCTTTTACAAGTTTACCTTCGTTCATAATTTTATTTACTAAAGGCATAAAGTGTTCTGGCATTCCTGTTGCATCTGATTTAGCAACTGTTTCGACAACTTCTTGTACAGCTTGTGATCTTGGTTTGAATATATTTATTAATCCTGATTTAAGTCCAGCGATACCCGCTCCACCTGCTGCCATCATTTTTAAAAATGCTCTACGTCCCATACCACCAGCCATGAAACCTGCACGGCCTCCTGTTGCAAAATCTTCGAAATCACTTAACTCTTCTATTTCCTCTTTAGTCATTAAACGATTATCACCACTTAATTCCATTTCTTCCATTTTTTTTTGTAAAAATTCTTTTCTACCTTTTTCTCCAGGTTTAGGATCTAACCTACCTGCTTTATATTCTCTAAACATTGCATCTTCATAATCTTTTGATTCTTTTAAAATTCTTTTTGCATCACCAAGGGTGCCATCAAAATTATAATATTCTTCTGACGGATCTATACCAAATTCATCTGCAAAATCTCTAATCTCCTCCTCAGTCATCATTTTTTTATTTCTTAAATTTTGTGCTGCTTGTTTGTTTTCTTTTCCCATTCTTGTAGCAATCTCTGCTTCTGTTTCTATCACTTCTTCACCACCCATGATTCTTGCTCCCGGTTTTATTTTTCTACCCTTCATATCCATAATCGTTGCTAATTGTTTCATAGCTTTATCTTTTTGTTCTTTGGATTGTTTTGCAGTAGCGTCGATTCTATTTAAAATGATTTTTAATTCTGATTCGTCTTTGATGACTCTTGGGTCATAACCGTTACGAACTAATTTTTCTGTAATGATGGATTCTTGAAATCCTGACTGCATCTGTCCTGGTAGTTTCGTGATCCCAGAACCTTGGTCCTTGGATAATAGTTTCATTACAAATCTTCTAATGATCGGTGTCATTAATAATAATTCCTTTTACGAGCCTTTTCGTTGTTTTGTGTTACGTAATCTTCGGGGTGTTGTAATAACCCGCCCTGCCTAAAACGCATGATTGCTTGTGTCGTGCTGTCGACGTAGTCATCATGATCTCCATACGGAAACGCAGCGCATTCCTCAATTACTTCTTCAGCAAACTTTTGATCTGGCGCCCATATCATTCCAGACTCAAAAAGTGGTGCGCATGCATTTACTCTTGCATGTTTATCATTTCCTCTGCTCGGTGTAAAGTTAACAACTGGTATATCCATTTGCCTTAACTCATACGTCAAAGGTAAACCTGATGCCTTTGATTCTACTATAACTGTCTCCGGTTTCCAATAAGAATATTGCTCTAAAGCCATTCTTCTAAGCTCTGGAAACTCATATCTACCTTTAATAGCATCTAATAGTAGTAATTGAGCTGGTGCATCCTCTTCAGGATACCACAATCCCCATGTCGTTATCGCACTGTAATCGGCTGTTTCTTTTTTTAAAAATGCTGTGTCGTAGCTTTGAATGACGTGATAAAGCGGTGGTATGTCATCACCGGTGTACTTAGCCCACCATTCTCGTTTTAATATTGCACCTTCTTCACTAGTTGGTTGTTGCATCCACTGCGCATTCCATTTAGCCGTGGGCAGTGTTGCTTTGACCTTTTCTAATTCTTCTAGCTTCCAATACTCTGGCCAGACTGGTTTAGTTACTTTTCCGTGGTCCATGATTGCCGGAAATTCGACCACGTCCCACTGATCAGCTTTCGCTTCTTTTTGATTTGCAATCAATTGACCGGTTAGATCTTTGATAGACCAACGTGTCATTACTAAAATAATTTTTGCTCCAGGTTGTAAACGTTGCCTAGGTCCTGACGTGTACCACTCGTAAGCATTCTCCATTGCCGTCGGTGACATGGCATCTTGCTCTGAGTGTGGGTCGTCAATGATTAATAAGTCAGCACCCCGTCCGGTGATGGCACCGCCGACACCTGCTGCGAAATATTCGCCACCTTGTGCTGTTTCCCACCTACCAGCGGCTTTACTATCTTCTTGCAGTCTTGTTTGAAATATTTTTGCGTATTCTTCAGAGTCAATTAGGTTCTTGGCTTTACGACCAAAACGAATTGCTAGTCCTCCAGTGTGGGTTGCTTGAATGATCTTTAGTTTTGGATTACGGCCCACCATCCACGCAGGTAGTAAGTAAGATGCAAATTCAGATTTAGTATGCCTAGGAGGCATGTTTACAATTAGTCTTGTAATTTCTCCTGTTGCAAGTTTATTAAATTTTTCTGCTATGTGCCTGTGATGGGACCCCTCTACAAATTCTGGCCAAACGCATTTTACAAAAGATAGAAAATCATTCTTTGCTTTTGACTGTATCTTTTTTTCTGCGAGCAGAACTTGCATTTGTTTAAATGTTTTTCGAACGTCAGCAGGTAGTTTACTTATATCTATATTCTGTTTCATAAAAAAATTTTTAAAATTTTTTTGCACCATCTTAGGTGTTCATAATGTTTTTACCAGGTAAAACTCTGTAAATCAAGCAATACAACCTAGAGTAGTGGGACCCCTTTTATTTTTATTGGGTATCGGTTTTATAGAAGTTTGGTTTTTGGGATTGGGTCTGGTACCTCTATGAGATGTGCCCTGGCCCGTTAGGGCCAGGGCAAGAGAGTTAGTCTAGTAATGTCATGTATGCGCTAGCATTCATTCTACTAAACTTGTCTAAGCCTTTACGTACTGTGTCGTAGTCCTCGTCCCATTCTGCCTGTTTAATCTCGATGTATAACTTGTGTTCTTCTGGTGTTAACATTGTAGATTGTCCAGAGTATGGGTTCGTTGCTTTTATTTGTGTTGTCATATCTGGGATAATATAGGATAAGTCAATCATTGTCAAACTCTTTTTTCAATGGTCCAACTATTCCAACGACTCTCAGTATCTTTAACAGGGTCCTTGATAGGTGTTTCTAGTGGCTCTTGTCTTGGCTCTAGTTGCAACATTGCTTGACCATGTTTATTAACAAAGTTCATTAAACAACTTTGACTACAAAAGTATGCCCATATACTGCCACCCTCTAAACCAAATGGTCTGATATAATGATTAGTGCTAACCTTTCTAGTTCTTAATACTTTGTTTCCTTTACTACCTCGCACTCGGTCCTGTGTTTCGTTAGTATGACAACTTGGACCATGGCACCAATTAAACGTCATGATTTGGCAACCCCTCTAACATTGATACCACTCCACTAAAAGTAATTAATACTCCCAATACATTGTGGTCGGAATGAACTGTTGTTATTACTCCCAACATTCCTAATACTAATCCAACTAGTACCATTAATAATCGTCCTATCATTACATGTCCCTCCATACTCTTAATGCTATTAAACTCATTATTGTTAAAAATAAAAACCACTCCATTAGTGCCTCACTTTCCAACTTGTAGTCGCAGTTCTATAACCATGACTATCTAAGTCATAATAAACATAATAAGGAACACCTTTTTTAGATGTACCATATCTGCTTTTTTCGTCATGTTTGCCTTGTCTTGTTATATGTTTTTTGTGCTTGTTAGCCCAATAAGTAATATAAAATGTTTTAGTCATATGTATTTCTCTCTTTCTATCCCTATCCTATATTAAATAGGATAGGGTGTCAATAGTTAATTTACACTTTCTGCATTATTATTTTCGTACAATAACCTCGCTTTTATCTTATCTGCTCTTGATTGATTTTTGTTTTTCATACCCTTAATTCTTTCAGCAAGATTTTTAGGATTATAAATAACAAGTCCTGTACTATTAGTTCTGATTATTTCTGCGTCAGTAATATTTAAACCAAGTTCAGTACAAAGTTCTAGTGCTTCATCTAAATATTTATAACCTTTTAAACCAACTTTAATTTCTTTCATTTGGTCTAAAATAGAGTTAATCCATTTTGAGTGTGCAACAACAAATCTTCCCTTTTGTGCTTTCCACTCAATTAAAAAATTAAACTCTTGTTCAGTACAAGCAATAGAACGATCTCTACAATAATCTCTACCAATTAAATCTAATTGATATTTTTCATTCCATTGTTTGCCATAGCCACTATCATCACTACCAAGATACTTATTATTGTTGTCAGTATATTTTGTTTTGTGTGGGTTATTATCTTTGCCCTCTTGTTCAATCAAAATATCTGGGTTGCAATCTTCTTGTGCTTTTAGTTCATCACGAAACAAAGCATAACCATATTCATTATCACTTCTTGAATATGAAGAATTGTTGTCAGTATCAAAGCTACCACTTAATCTAAAATCAAAATGTTTTTCAATGGTACTTGGAACAATCTTAACATTGTTATCGTAATCTCGTTCCTCTTTCTCGCCCATATAATGAAAATGAAAACAACTATCTTTTGCAATAGTAGAAACATTTTCAAACTTATTTTGAAGATAGTATGCTTTTTCAACATCATCTTCGGTATAGTGTCGTCTTACTATTTGTTCAGCAACTTTCCACGCATTGTCATTTATGTCAATTTGTTCTGCTTTCAAAGTGTCATACTTTTGTTTTTCTTGCGTGTCCTCTTGTTCAAGGTGTACTCGCATACGATTAGCAATCTTATTACGATACTCTTGATTTAGTCTTATTCTAGTCATTTGTGCCTTTCTGTTTGTTTGCATGATTTGTTTTTAACACTTGACAAAAGGATTGTCAAGTATTATATAGGATATGTTAGCCTCATTTAGAGATTTATCGCTACTCAAAACTATAAATCTTTCTGGGACCTGCACCAGCAAAAGCAGGTAGGATTTGGGCGTTGGCCAAGTACACTCTTCGGAGTTTTCCGCAACGCCACTGATCCCTGGTCCATTACGCTGGCACATTAATAAGTGTCTATGTAACAAACGAAAGGGTGGGATGGACCTGGGATCAGAAAGAAATTATGAGAAACGGTTCAGAAAGTATTAGAGTATTAATAAATCACTGGCGCTGGCTGCGGGCCAATGGTTATAAAAAAGAAGCGACAAGCTGCAAGCTTCAAGCCGCAAGCTTGACAAGAAAGAATTATAATGTTATAGGAGAATCAAGGAGAAAGAAATTATGCAAACAAAAGACGCTTTAAAAATTATAGGGGGCTCATTGAGCAAGCCTTCAAAGATGCCTGGATGGTCAATAGGTTTACCTGCGAAGGAATGCAAGACTGGCCACAAGCTCAGGGACGTTGAGGGCTCTGTCTGTTATGACTGTTACGCGCTCAAGGGCTGTTACGTGTTCAAGGTTGTTCAGGATGCACAGTATCGAAGGCTGCGAGCTATACAAGACCCAGCATGGGTCCAGGCAATGGCACACCTGATCAACAGCAAGAAGCCCGATGTGTTTAGATGGCATGACAGCGGGGACGTTCAGGATCTAGATCACTTACAAAAAATTTACAGTGTCTGCAGGTTAACACCTGGCAAGCGTCACTGGCTCCCAACCCGTGAAGCATGGATAAAGGACCACCTGACAGACAAGCCTAACAATTTAGTCATACGATTTAGCGCGCCCATGGTTAACCAGCGGGCGCCTGCTTCGTGGCCCAACTCTTCAGAAGTGGTGAGCTCAGGGGCCAGCTGTCCAGCTGCAAAACAAAACAATGAATGCAGAGACTGCCGGGCATGCTGGGACGCCACAATTAAAACAGTTTCTTATGGTAAACATTGACATGTGGAGACACCCAAAATATTATAAAGAATTACGCAAGCTACGTAATAAACTGGATCAGGCAATTAGTTTAAGAGCTCACGACGGTGAGTGCGAACGTTCGCCTGGTCCGGGCCTAAAGCGTCAAGCTTCAAGCAACAAGCTCAGAGAGATTCAAGCTTCAAGCGGCAAGCATCAAGCCCCAAGCACAAAGGCTCAAGCTTCAAGCCGCAAGCAGCAAGCTCCTGGACCTTGCTTCCTGGAAAAAGTTTCACGGCACCCGAACCGAGGTGCTC
>Ga0181402_1000414_pt1 | contig 15929 bp, 17 predicted proteins | sample 25SPOviralmetaG_FD_130131 | JGI IMG/M metagenome (GOLD analysis project Ga0181402, IMG submission 130131) | Marine viral communities from the oligotrophic San Pedro Time Series (SPOT) site, San Pedro Channel, CA, USA - 25 SPOT_SRF_2011-08-17 | ecosystem: Environmental > Aquatic > Marine > Strait...
AAACTCATTGATATTAAAGTATATGATGAAATGCTTTCCAAGATCAAGAAAGCGGGATTGACTCAAGATTATATCATGTTAAGAATGCTTCAGTTGTATCCATATCGAAATGAAATCGGTTCATTAAAGATTGTCTCATTGAAAGAGTTTAAGAAAATCAAAGACAAGACCGACAACTATTTGGTCGTTGGATCAAAGAAACTATTTGTCAATAGAAACAATTACAAGACTTCCAAGATTTATGGTTCTATCACTAATGATATTACTGATAAGAAGTTCAAGAAAGAGTTGAGAGAATATATCAAATCTCTTGATGGTAGAACTGAATTGTTTCTAAACAAACTAACTGGTAAATCAATGACACCCGCTGAAACTTCAAATAGATTGAGTTACATTACCAAGAAATATTCTGAACTCAAATTATCTACTAGTAGTATATTCAAGATTGTCTTATCTAATTTTAAAGGTCAAGATATGAAAGAATATACTGACTTCTTGGTTGAGATGGGACGTATACGTGGAACTGACCCCAAGACTTTGATTGATTACTATATCCATAAGAAGAAGGATACTCAAGTTGATGATGCATAAATATAATTGTCTAATATTAATTTTCTACATATATCATATATATAATGATAAGATGTGTTTGTTGTTGGTTCTTTGGTGCTTGTACGCGAGTCTATCGTGAAAACAACGATGAGTAATTTAAGTTCTGTCTATTTTTTTTCTTATATAATACATAATGTTAAATGTATTAGAACTATTCTCCGGAACTGGTTCAGTTGGAAAGGTTTGTAAACAATTGGGATGGAATGTTGTAAGTGTTGATATGTTATTACCAGCAGATCATCAAGTAGACATCATGGAGTTTGATTACAAGCAATATACAAAAGATCAGTTTGATATTGTTTGGGCGTCACCGCCTTGTACGAATTATTCACACTTGAAGAAATGTTGGTATGGTAGAAAATTAAAAGATGGTATTGTATATACTAAAGAACAGAATGCTATGGATCAAGATGAAGCAGATAAATTGGTATTGAAATCACTTGAAATAATCAAATACTTTCAACCCCATTTATGGTTTCTTGAAAATCCACAGACGGGAAATTTAAAAAATCGGGAAATCATGAAAGGTATACCTTTTTATGATGTAGACTATTGTATGTATTCAGATTGGGGATATAAGAAACGAACTCGTATATGGACTAATAAACAAGATTGGAATAATCTGATGTGTGATGGTTCTGGTTCTTGTGGTAATATGATTAATTCTAAACAACATAAACAAGTTCTTGCTAATGGTTATGAAATTATAGACGGTAAAAAGGTTGTATGTAACACAAAAGAGAAAAGGAATAAATTAAGAAAACATAAAAAGGTTTGTGATGGTGGTTACGATAAAAGAAAAAAAAAATCAGAAGGACAAGTAAACTCTGGAACTACTAAACACGATAGATATAGAATACCAGAAGAACTAATATTCAGTTTGTTTCAAGATTAGATTTCAGTTCTGAAATATTTTTGTATAACAGATGGAAAAAAAAGATATCATTATTTTTGCTTTTAGTTGTTATTGATGCATCTAGTGGATCAATTGCACCGATGAACTATCAAAGAGTAGAGTTGCTTTACTCTTGAAGTATAAGAACACAGACATTGGATTATCCGTTGTAAGTGTGGTTTCTAGTGCGACACCAAACTGTTCCGAACTGAAATCTTCTCCTTGATTGTACTGACTATATCTTACACCGAGACCGAAGAGAGACCCACCATCAGTAACTTGTTTGTATGATGCGTCATCAGTTCCATCGACAATCATGCTGTAATTTCTTGAGAAGTTTTCAGGACTGATACTTGTTCTATCAACTTGCTGTTCGGGGACAACAGAGTCATAATACATCTTTGCGACTTGTGGGTCACCGACAACAAAGAATCCTTGATTCGATGTATCATTTCCAGTAATTTCTGAATTATCACGAATCGTGAAATGTGCTGGATAATTCATACCACCCTTTAAGAATTGAAGTGTTTTTATTGATGCTAATGGTGAACCAGCACCAGAGTTGGACGGCATCGTAATAGCGAGACCATTATGTTTTAGATTATTAATGTGAGATGAAGGACAGAAGTTCATAAACGCTGATTGGAGATGTTTTAATCCAAGACCATACTGAATCTGAGCGTTTGTAGAGTTGATGGTAGTATATAGAGATGTGATGGTGTTGAAAGTGTATGAACCTTCGGTTTGTGCTGATAGAACTGATAGTTGTTCTGCAGGAATATCCATAACTTCACATGATAGAGACAAATCACTCAATTCATAGAAAGCATTTGCTGTATTCGTTAAATCTCCCGAACGACTGAATAAACAATTTGCATCGGGGGAGAGTCTGATTTCAATAGTTACAGCACCGAAACTATTCGTCATTAGATTGACTTGAGAACCACCACGAGTGAAACCAGATGGTGTAACCACCGAGAAACTCTTGGGGACAACATTATCATCAACTTCTAAACCATTCGCTACTACATTTTTAAACATCGCTTCAGCGTTGGGTTGGATAAGAGAAGACTGATTCATGTGTCCGATAAGATCTTGTTCTGAACTCGTAAGTCCCAAGTAACTTTGAAGATATCTGTTGTAGTTTTTGATGCTCTCGCAAATCTGTTTTGATTTATCATGTCTTACAATAAACTCGTCCATAACAGCATAGATTCCAAGACGATTATCCATAGTTACTTGGTCTCCAGCAGCATCATCTTCATATACAGGAGTTCCGCTAAATCCACCAGCACCAGCGTGTGGCGGTGTCGCATTCTTGTACACTACAAGACGACCATTGATACGAATGGTTCGTGGGTCAAGCATAGCATTCTGACTTGGGATAGTGAATGAAACAACTGGGAAACCAGATTTAAAACTAATCTTTTGATCTGACGACACATTATTCGCACGGACTTGAATATAACGACTCATATTTATATTGTATGAAACATTAAAAATAACTATATTAAAAAAACTTTTATTTTATATGTCTACTTGACAATATCCATCCTTGATACGAAGGCGACGAATATGACTCACAAACGATGAGAACATCTTATCTTTAGTTGGTGCTGTTGTTTCACCATAACGAAGTTGAAGGGTTAGATCTTCATTTCTCAAATCCATAACACCCGATGATGTCCCGAAACTTCTTCCGATGACAAAGTTTTCCATAAACTTGGAGAATGATTTGGGTTGAATATGACTATTTGATAGTGCTTTCTCAAGTTCAAACAAGAAGAAGGAATCAATTGATTTACGAGTCGCAATCTTTCTTGTAGATACTGGGCGAGATGGAACATTCACACCAGAAATCTGCATCTGATATTCAGATAAGAAATCACAACAACCACTGATTCCGGTTCTATGACTCTTCAATACAGTATCCATATCATCTCTTGTAGTTTCATAAGTATCTTTCGATGAAACCAAATCACCCGCTTGATAGATAGAACTATCCGTTGGGATTGTAAGCAACGCCTTCGCTCTTTCATTCTTTGCATTGATTCTAATTGTTCCTTGACGGTCTGATTTCAACATGCTACTCTTGTAATTAGTGAAGGAATGAATATCAAACTCTACACTGGAACCATCACGAACTTCTTGAAGCATAGAACGGACTTGTGCTTGTTCCAGTTCTAGTTTATGTACCACAAGGTTGAGATTGTCTACTTGATACTTAACATCATATCCAGCGTCAAGTTGAGCGGATAGAGAGACAACTGCAAAATCACCCGATGTAATATCACGACCACCATCAGCGGCAGCACGATTATTATATGCAGCAGCAAAGGTTAGTTTCACTAGTCCAGCATCAGTCTCAATATCGGTAATCTGTAGAGATGGAACTGCTGTCGCCGGTGCTCCAAGAGAACCGAATATGACTGGGTCAGCAGTCGCATCTGCTATTTCTACGAAGGAGATGAACTCTCCACGAACGAAAGGACACTTGGAGATACTATCACAATTATTGGAAACTCTTAGATGAACGGAAGTCACTGCGACGTCTGCTCCGCCATCGGTATTATCCCAATCAGTTCCAACAGCATCAACACCTTGGAATATTGGGTTGAGAGTTCTACGACGATTCATAGTAACACTATCTAACTGACGAACAACTGTGGGTGCTGGTGCAAGATCAAGTTCAACAGTGAGACCATTTTCAAGTAACATAACTGGGAACACACCGTCCGAGAAAATACCAGAATAGAACATGGGAACACAACACTTTACAGAGAGACCATCGGTTGCTTGATCGTAATCATCTGCTGGTCGCTGTTCGTTTAATTGTTTGAACCAAGGATTAGTTTGAGTATCACACATCTCTGATTTAGATGAACCACGTGTACCAGCACAAATCATGTTGTGGGCGGTTGCTCCTTCCATAACTGCACGATGCTTCTGAAGGGACTGGTCTTTCTCATAATCATATTTCATCGCTACTAACTGATTGCAATCAGTAATCTCTTCAAGAACAACGCCATTACACATAATCCGGCAAGTTTCAACACACATTCCGCATCCCGCTGGGTCTAATTGAAGACGAGTTTTCCTTGCTGATGTAGATTTAATCTTCATATCCCAAGTAAGATATGAATCTTTACCCGAGAAGAATCCAATAGACTGGGGAACTTGGAAGACAACTTTGCGGGAGACAGAACCAACTTCATAAGAAAGTCCCCGTTCCGCTGGGATTTCAACTTGCTCTTCACCAATTTGAACGACTGAATCAGCAGACCAATAACTCATTTTATACTATTAGAAACATAAAAAATGTATAAAAATAAAAAGAAAAAAAAACATATGATATGATATAAATGGGTGGAAGAATACTTGAAAACTTTACTATAGACCAACTCGCAGGATCAACCGCTTTAATGCTTGGTGCTGTGGGTGGATTACTTACAATTATATGGAAGAGTCGTTGTTTATGTAAATGTAGAGTTGGATTGAGTGATAAGTGTTATATCTTTGATTGTAGTAGAGAACCACCACCAATAGAAACTTTAACCGAAGAAGAGAAACAAGAAGACAAAGAAGACAAAGAAGATGAGAAAGAAGAAGGTGAGAGTTTAGTACCAACTAAATCTAAACCACTTTCTAAATCTACTTCAGAAACTACTTCCGAACTGAAATATGTTGAAGAACCATTACCAGAACCTTAAGTTTTTGCAATAAATTTGATTCTATCTTTTTTTTGTTTGATAGAATATAAATGACCGAGTTTGACAAGGATTACTCTGCAATGAAAGACCTTTGGGATTATTGGACTGATGAATCTTGGGACGAAGAAACTACTGGTGAAAAACAAGATGAACTACAAGATTTTATCTGTGTATTAGATAGTGATTTAAAAAAGGAAGATTGGTTAAAGTTATTTGATAGACGATATTCCAAAGAACATTTTGCAGACAAAGAGAAAGATTCGTATCTCTTTGATTGTAAAGAATTACATGAAATTAAAAAGAAGATTATGACTCATTTTGGTTAAGATTCTATCTTACCCATATCTTGTAGTTGTTTATATTTATCTGGATACTTCTCTTGAAGTTTATCAAGCATATCCTTTTTGTTGTAGTAGTTAAACATAGACAAAAGTTTGTTTCGCTCCTTATTCCTTGTATAGTTTTGTTTCTTCTTCTCTTTATTCTTTTCATAATGTAATCTTGCACGTTCGCGATTCTGTGCTATAAACTCTGGATCGTGTTTCTTGATATCGTGATACTTTTGTTTTTGGGTTTCTAGTCCTTTCTTGTACCTTTCCAACATTCGAGTAATCTGGTCGTCGGACATTTCCATTGTTATACTATAATATAGATTTTAATTCTTAAGTAATTCAACCCATTATATCAGAATGTGCTTTCTTGATAGACATTCCTTTTCTCATACGACTCATCATCTTCATTCTATGAGATTTCGCTTCACTTACAGACATATCATCCTTATGTTTATCCATGTGTTTCTTCAAATCACTCTTTTGCTTATCGCTCAACTTCCCTTGACTGTAAGGCATTTATACTTTATCAAACAAAAAAAAGATATCATCAAAATAACTCAAAAAAAAGACATCATTTAATTTACCCCCGTGCTTTTGCTTGAATCTGTTCCACCTTGATTGGTTCTGGTTTCTTAAACTCAACTGCTTCAACTTCTTCTTTGGTTTTTTCTTCTTGTACTTCTGTTTTTTGTTCTTCTTCTTCTTCTGCTCCCGCAACGTCCAAGAAACTGGAGACAGCACCCAAACCAGCACCCACAAGTAACGCTGGCGGGAATACAAGACCAATTGCATCAGAAACACCCGCACCAATCTGAGTTAAATCCGCTGCTCGTTCAAACTCATTCATCTTATCCCAACCTTCTTGACCCCCTTGTAAATCTTTCGCTATATCATAGACACCCAAACTAATATTCGCTACAGGACCGATATGTGCTAATCCTTTTTCCCCAGCAAGGGCAATCTTTCCAAACTTCTCGGATGAAGCAATACGAGTTACACCTTTCCCAATCTTCTTTTTCAATCCGGTTTTCTCAATGAGTTCCGGTGATAAACCAGTTGCTTTCTCAAGAGATTTTCCCGTTCTTTCTGCTATTTCTGTTCCCACTTCTTCTACTTTCTTTCCTTCTTTGATCGCATCTAAACCAGCGGATAATTCAGATTTAATTGACTCTGCTATTTTACCCGATTTCAAACTACGGAGATTATTTTTAATATCACCAATAGAACCTTTCAGAGTAAACGCTCCAAGAACAGAATCTTGAAACTCTTTCTGTTGTGCTTCTTCTTCTAAACGAAGTTTTGCACTCGCCCCCGCATTGGTAATACTTTGACGTATTGCTTGAACTTGTTGATTGTACGCTTCTACACTTTCTTTACGCCGAGACGCCAACATCTTTGCTTGAATCTCGGGTTGAAATACTATATCCATGATTTATAGTATCGTGAATATTTTAAAAGAACTATACAAAAAAATCTCCATTTTGCGTATCTATTTAAGAATTAATTGTCTATGTTAAAGTATAATAATTATGATGGATGAAAAGAGCATTCACACAATCAAGATATTTCACGGGATTATATCTGATATGAGCAATGTTATTGAAACTCTACGAGACAAAGAAAAAGAATATGAATCATTACTAGATGAAAACGATTCATTGAAACTACAACTTGAAGAACTTAAAGAACTCAAGAAGAAGAGTTATTGGGGAAACTTGACCTTATATTTCTTGGTTACTTCCTTATCTATTTGTCTTGCTTTACCACCAAGGATATAAGAGTACACTCGGGCATACGCCCAAGATTGGGGAGTTTGATTGGGTCTTGATCCACCACTATAATATGCTCCTTCTCCTTTCTTAAATACTTCATTTATTGCTTTGTATGGTATACCCGTGACTTTTGCAATATTCCTTTTACTTCTACCACCTTTCATCTTATCTAACTCATCTCCATACTTTTTATTGAACTTTGTAGTCCAAGATGATTCTTTGGACTTAAATGATGTTTTCGGTCGTTGCTTCTTCTCAACAATTGATTTAATTTGTTTTCTTCTTTCAGCACCTTTTAGATTTGCTAAATATCTATCGGGTATATTGTATTCTTTTCCTTGATATGTAACCTTCACCATTTATAGTGTCATGTATATAATTATTTTACAACTGAAATATTATTCTAAATCTGCTCTATCCTTATCATCTCCTTCCCAAACGACTTCTTCAAAGTTTCTGAGAATACGAGCGGGATTCGATTGAAGGTCAAGGTACATCACACTGTATTTATCCTTATGAATATCCTTGTAATGTTTCATGAAATTATCGTATCCACCCACCATACCCGAATATTCTTCAGCAATCTTATCTAATTCCATTTTATTCTGTTGTCTCAAGATAAACACAGCATTTGCGTTGTTTCTAATTAAACCACTCACTGCACGAAACGATTGAGTTGAGATACAAAAGAAATCTATGAAATGACGGAATCTAGTCGCAAAATACGACAAAGCGTTGGATTTGCTAAAATCTTGAGTCAATATATCATCTGCAATCAAAGAATATGATGGTCTATCATCTCGTTCATATTGGGATTGTTCTTTGATGATTCCATCTATCATGGTGTCTTCATAGTGGTCGTAGCAATCAAAATGTTTAGCGAGAAGAACTCCCTTATTGTCTGTATGCAACGTATTGGATATGAATCTCACATTATCGAATACGCCTTTGTAGAAGTCTTCATTCATAAAGAAATTAACAAGGAGATTGGATTTACCAGATCTAACCGAACCAATTAATAATGCTAGACAAGGCATCTGTGGGAGATTGGGGTGTATATTATCGAAACGACCATCTGTATCTACATCTTTCACCTTCAATATAGTTGGTACTTTCATTTTATCCTTCTTCTTCATTTTGGGAGTATCCATTATATATATAGTAATACATTATTTTAAAATTACAAATAACGCCCGTATTTTTTAGCACCTTTCAACCATCCCATTTGTGGTTGGTTGTTGATGTTTTGTATCGTTTCCTTTAAGTTGTCTTGATATTGTTGTATTGCTTGTTGTTTACGTTTCTCTTCTTTCCGTTTCTTTCTCATCATCTCATAAGTCGCGAGTGTATTCAGTTGTGCTTGTTCTAAATCTTCTCGTGTGATATAATCTCTCTTTGGTTTTTCTATTGGAATGGGGTCTGCTTTAACTGGTTCTGGCGTGGGTTCTGGTTTCAACAGTTTCTTTTGTTTTTGTAGTTCTTCATGTTCTTGTTCTAACAATTTCATTTGTAATTGTTTCTTTTCTTTCTTCATTTCGGTTTTTGTTTTGATTCCTTTTTGTCGTCTCAACTCTGCATTCCGCTTACGAGTTTCACGTGCTTTCTTCAATCCTTCTTGTACCTTTCGCTTGTGTTCTTCTGTCATTGGTTTCTTTTGTTTACGTTTCTTTACAACTGGTTCAATCACTGGTTCGGGTTCTGGTTCTTCTACATCTAATCCACCCAAATCTTTGGTTTCGGGAATAACTGGTTCATCATCTGATTCTTCTTTGAAACCTTCTTCAGGAGCATAACTATCAACTTCTTCTTGTGTCATTCCTTCATTTTCTTCTGGTTGTTTCTTTTTCTTCTCTTCACTCCATTTCTTCTTTTTGGGTTTATCATCAAAGATTGCTTCTTTCACGATGGGTGGTTTCTTTACTACATTCAAGAATGGTTTCTTCTTTGGTTCTTCTGATTTAACGTCTGATATTAATTCTTTTATCTTTGCATCTGCGGTCTCATCTACGGTCTCATCTTCTTCATAAACAAAGTTCGGATCTTCTTCTTCAGTTTCTTGATTAACGACTACACTGGGGGGTTTATCATTAACAATCTTCATATTCAATAGACTATTCATTATATTTCTAGTTAAGATTTTAATTTTGACTATAAATTGTCAAAAAAATAGTGAAATCAATGTCAAAGATAGTTAAAAATTGAATTATCATTCTATAATTTATCGGAGATTACCGTTAGTTAGTCGGTTTCACCCTTTTTCCTTATATGGAGAGTCACTATCGAAGAACCCACTAGAGACGTGCAATATGATTCATCACTATATACAAACGATATATCAAATGAATTGATCTTCATGGGTGCTGGGTTATTCAGGTCAAGGTATATGAGATTCTTGGGTTCAAAGAACAATCGTCCAGTTTGCTGTTGTCCGTCAAATCTTGGTAAGTGAGCAATTATACCAGACTTATTTCCGTTCGCTGCGTTAGTACTGGTTTGATTGAAATTGTCTACTCTTACAAAGATTGACTTAGATGATAAGGCAACTGGGACTTCAGTAGATATTAATGAATAGACAAATTGGTCGTTAGTTTCTCCATCATCACTCCATATAGTATCACCCGTTGCAACACCATTAATATCACTAAATCCAAGTAGTCGCATCGTATTCGCTCCTTGTGTATGGGAATATAGAGATGATGAACTTGTAATGATTACTGGTTTCCAACATTTCTCAAATTGGTCTTGTATTGTTGTATCTCCAAACAAGACTTCCCGTCTATCAAATCTGTTTTCAAGGTCGAGTATTATACTATGGAATCTATCCGCCGGATTTGTTTGTGCGACTAAATTAAACCAAGGAATTATTGTTCTATCTGGGTCTGCTTCATATACAGGTAGTTCAGTTGTATATGCTACATTGGGTATATCCGTTATATTGACCGAATTGTATTCACTTAAGGCAATCGCGTAATCAGTTGCGGCATTTCCAGAATCACTAACACCATCATTGTAAATACCCATTACAGGCATCATCGCTTCACACCCTTGATCTATGGGTTTCATGATTTCATCTGCTAATCTTGGAGTTACACCATCTCGTCTTGTTTGACTATATTCATACAAAGTATATGCAACTGGTGGAACCGCTCCATCTAGCATTTCTATCTTGACACGTTCTCCATCTAATGTAAACTTACAGGTTTGAAGTCTTGATCCATTAGCGGTTGTATCATAAATCGCGTTAAATGGTGCTGCTGCAGTACCCCCTTGGGTGTAATCTATTTCTCTCCATCTTGGTTTTCTTCGATTCGCACCAGCAACTCCCACTCTCGCTGCATCACCATTAGTTGAAGTATCAAACAATCTCAATTCACCTTCCGTATTCACAACCATAAAATCACCAAATACTCTTAACCAATTCGCATTTGCAGTTGTTTCTGATGAATCATTCCATTGGAAATAACTCGCTCCGATATAACGAGCGTTTAGTCTTTGGTGTTCTTCAGTAAATCTTGATAATCCACAAATGAAATTAACATTGAGATCTCCCCCAGCAGGAACATTACCAATACATTTTTGTAAATCAAAGATTATTTCACCCTTCACTAAACTTGCAGGTGGCGTAGTTCCAGTCATGTTGAATGTTGTTCCTTGTATATGATTCCGAAATTGCTGTGGTGTCAAAATAACATCATTCGCTCCAGATGTAGTGACTGTATATGTTCTATTAAGTGGAATATTGCGGAAGTTTACAAATTGAGCGTCAGTAGACTGAGCAATCATATTTACAGAACCGGGGGCAGATGGAATGATTTGGTCTGATGTGTCTATTTGTTTCATTTCAATCTTGTACCCTTCAAACTCACCCGTTGTATTGTTTCGCTTCACACTTACAGCACATCGTTTGGCGTAATGGGGATGACATACAGATCTATTTAATGCTTTTTGTAATTCTGCTGCTAAACCTTCTGTATCTGTTCTAACAACGCCGGGTTCATCTTCAAATAGTTTCACTTTGATTGGATAAGAATTAGAATACTCCAAATCTTGATCGGGTGTCAACCATTTACCGAGATAGACATAGAGTATCTTCTCTCCCGCGTCCATACTGATTTGTCCGTCAAGTGAAATCTTTGCACTCGTTAGTGCTAATTGTGAGTTGGCGGGGATTTCCAATGTTGAAGACAAGGAATTACGAAAAGACCATGGTTTGTAAATACTCTGAACTGATGAAACAATATCAGTCTGCTCTTTTGCATCATTCGAGAGAATAACTAACGACATTTATATTATGAGAAACATTTAAAATTAATAATGAAAAAAAATAATATATTTGGGATACTATAACATGGATAGATTTGATGAACCGATTAAGATTCCCCCGAAAACAAGTAACAACTACAAACAAAAAGATGTCTTTGAAATGAAAGATTCAAAGAAATCCAAAGGTACAAAACCAAAGGTCAAGAAAATGACTTCCAGACATAGAAAAAAGAAGAAAGGGGGGGTAAGTAAATACTGATGGGCAAGTAACTATTTTTACCCACCCCCAAAAATGAAATTGAAAACTTTTTGATTCTCATCACAAATGAGACGGTAATGGTGTGTGTTTATTATTATTATTATTATTATTATTATTAAAAGGTAAGTAAGGTAAGTAAGGTAAGTAAAACACATCAGTTGAATAAACACAAGACATTATCTTTTGTGTATGGGTAAGGGGTCGGTTTTTACTTGTTTACCACCCCAACTACCTTTAACCGGAATATTGTTCCCATTCTTTCATAGCGATTTCATACGTTGGTAATTGGTATTTTGCTGGTCTACCTTTGACCTTTGAATTCTTTATTTTCATTGAAGGACACACCTTGCGAATCTTTCTCCAGAAATGCACGTTGTTGTATTTGACTTCATGTGTCCCTTGTATCTTCTCACAATACTTCTTGTACAACCATTTCTTTTCACGAATACAATTACCCCAAGTATCTTCTTCATCATCATCTTCTTCGTCTTCCATATCCCAATGGATTGATACATCTCCTTCCATTACATTCTTCCAAAAGACTTCAATTGAATCCATATTCTTCTCTACTTGTAATTTATGCAATTCTGATTTAGCAAAGTCTCTGGGGTCATATTGACTTATATCTCTTGAATACAAATAATTGGCGATTTCTTGTAAAGGAGTCTTACTAATTTCTTCATAGTAATCACGACTATATTTCTCATTCTTACATTCGCGTAGATTGAAACGTCTATCTCCGTTATTGATATTGACAATCCATTCTTCATTAGTTGTGATGATTGTATTTGCATAATTATCAATCGTATATGATTGTATACCTTTCTTATTGATGACGATACTATTATCTGTAATGAACTCTTTGAATGCTCCCACCATCTTTTTGTCACCACCCCAATTGGTTTCATTGAGATTCACAAGAATCTTACCCTCAGCATCTCCATTGAAATCTCCAAGTATGTGTTTCAAACTAGATGTTGAATAATAGTAATCTTTACCAATAATCTTACCAATCATATCCAAGATGAATGATTTACCCACACCTTCAATCGAATGTAGTACTAAACAGATGTTATTCTTCTTCCATGGTTGCTGAAGTATACGAGCAAACCAATTCAATATATACTCAAATGTATCTTCATCATCGTCCGCCCATATAGATTTAATATGGTCTAACCATTTCTGGATTTTACTGACATCACATTCACCTGTTTGTTTATATGCAAAACCATTCCATATATTGAACTCATTGTCATCACAATCTCCCTTGGGATTGAAAACAATTCTATCCACATTCTTTCTATCAATACTCTCTAACCAAAGATCAAAGGGATTCATCTTTTTTGTTTTCTTATCTACTTCTATATCAAAACTAAATGATTTGTAATATTGTTTGGCGATAGCAGTTTTGTTTCGGATAAATATCTTATTTGAGAAATACAGTATATCACCAGTTACAGTATAATACATGCATTCCTTATTCATCTCTTCTACTAATGTATTCGTCTTGTACCACGATTCATACTTGTTCTTGGGTGGGTAATCAATGATAGACCAACGAATAAACTGTTTGTATGATAGTTTGTTTCCGTCTCCATTGAAAGTCATGTATTTCTCACGAAGTTTCTTCTTACCTTCATACCCTTCTTCATCTTCTTTACTGTATTCATTCCACAGATTCAATCCAATATCAGAACCATCAAAATTATTGTAACAAATCATACCAATCTTCAACCAACTATCATAATCATATCTGGGTTTGAAACTAGTGAAATGTTCCTTAAATGTTTCTAATTCACATTTGGGTAAGGGTAGTGCCTTTATTTCTATTTCTCCGTCATCCCAATTGTTTTGTTCTTCACCATCATTAGACGCATTACCGTCATCGCTTTGTGGTGGTGAAACTGGTGGAGAAGGATCCTGACAAAATCCCATTTTAGATAATTCAAAAAAACCTTGTAAATCACTCCATTCATAAGATTGAAGAGTCCCGATAATTGTTCTTGTTTTGGTTTCCCATATATTGTTCTTTTTAATCAAGTCCATATCATAAAGATTGTTCTTGTACACCTTTTGCTGTTGGGTATATTGTGTGATTCCTTTGATGTATACATAAAAATGAAATCCTTTCTTTGTTTCAGTTCTTGCAACATTATCTTGTAATAACATGTGATACAATTCACAACCTTCCAGATGCTTGGTGTCAAAATCAATCACATATAAATCTGGGACGTGTTTGAGATACAAACTCAAAGTATTTCTTGAAGGTTGTCCCATATTCTGTTTAATTTCTTCGATTGTCATATTGTTTTTTTCATCCAATGGAACCTTTGCACCATTTTTAAGATTAACTTGAATATGTCTATAGATGGGTTGTTTCAATTTAGAAACAATCTCATCATAGAAGGTTTGAATATTCATTCCGTATGTTATATCCGACATTTTAGTTCCGCTCATTATATTCTAGACATAGAAAATATTTTTAAGTAAATTAACGCATTATCGGATTTTTTAAACACAAGTTTAATTACTTAAAATATAATCTGATGTATAGTATAGAATGAAATCCAAATCTTGTGTATACAATTGCAAGATTACCATGGGAGACCAAGTGATTCATCAGAACAATTATCAATCGTTAAACGATATTGCAACAGAACTTGGAATATCATATCATATTGTTTCCAATATCCACATTGGAAGGAAACTCGATAAGAAGTGGACTGATTACAAGTACAAGCAGAATATTGAAATAACACGCTTGACGCCACTAAATTAAATCTAGTGTAAAGTATAATGAGTCAGAAGAATCAGATAATTGAATTAGTTGATGAAATGTTTGGTGGGAACATCTCCAGAGAAAACTATGAATATATAAAAGAACTCTATGAATATGTATGTGATTTATATGATGGAGAAGTTTCAGAAGAAGATATGACATCTGAAAGTTCAAGTGAAGAGATAGATGATACAACCACAGAAACATTTACTTATTGTGTAGACCAATCGGGATTCTATTCATTATCTTGATGCATCCATTCTAATTTAAGATCAACTCCAATGTACCTTCTATTCAAGGTTTTACATCTATCACCAACATATTTAGTATGACAAGTCATATCAAGTATTGTGTCATTTTCATTTGTATAAGTTTTTATGAAATAGTCTATTTGCTCGTCTGTTCTTGTAATTCCCGTCTTATCTTTTCGGATCTTCCAATTTTTAAAAGTTGTGGGATATGTACCTTTATGACCTTGTGAAACATCATATTCATTTTGTTTATCTTTTAGTTTGTCTCCATAATATCCATTCCTTCCACCCACTTTAACATTTCTTTTGGGAGCGAACTTATCCCCGACCATTTGTGGTTTATATGTCCCCCGTTTTTTGTAATAAATGAATATTTCTTCGTTTTGTCTCAAGGGTTGATACTTCGCTTGAAAGAAACCAGTTTTATTGTTCTTTATCCAAGTATAGTGATACTTGGGTTTTTCATGTTGTAATAATTCGTATGTGAAAGGCATTGATGCATATAAACAGATTGTTCCGTTGGGTTTCAAGACACGCCACATTTCGGGAAACAAGTCAACCCAATTTAATCCTTTATCCCATTTTGCTTTTGTAGTTCCGAATGGTGGGTCAGTATAGATGAAATCAATAGAATTGTCTTCTAGTGTTTTGATTACTTGGTGTATATCTCCTTCAATATATTCAGTCATTCCTTTCTATACTTTAATGTATAAAAAAAACTTTAAATACTATTCATTGTCATAAATACGATTACAAGCGACTTCATATATTTCTGGGTCTTTTTCTATCCCGATGAAGTTTCTATTCATATTTTTACAAGCAATACCCGTTGAACCCGACCCCATAGTTGGATCAAGTACAACATCGCCTTCTTTACTATAATATTTGAATAACCATTCCATTAATGCTACTGGTTTCTCTGTTGCATGTTTACCCCTTGTTGATTTGATCTCTAACATACTATTCGGTAAGGGTGGTTCATATTTATCTCCCTTTTCTCTAACGAGTGGTTTTTTCCTTCCTTCTGTGTTATATGTATTATTTATTCCTTTGATT
>Ga0181402_1000416_pt1 | contig 15896 bp, 13 predicted proteins | sample 25SPOviralmetaG_FD_130131 | JGI IMG/M metagenome (GOLD analysis project Ga0181402, IMG submission 130131) | Marine viral communities from the oligotrophic San Pedro Time Series (SPOT) site, San Pedro Channel, CA, USA - 25 SPOT_SRF_2011-08-17 | ecosystem: Environmental > Aquatic > Marine > Strait...
AAAAGATTCCAATCCTGATAAGGAATTCCTTATGAAGAGAAACTCTTATCAATTCTAGCATTTTCCTATAAGGATTCCTTATGTTTTTTGGGACACCTATTTTGACACCTCGGCCTGCGCTTGTAATTCTATTGTGTTGCTATAATTTGGCTTAATTTATTTTTAAGTGCCATATGTGAATCTTATATCTTGTATTCTATTACTATTGTCTTATCTAATATAAATCTAATATCAAGCAGACACACATTACATCTTGGTCTGTGTTATACTAGTTTATACCGTACTATACAAGTTATAAGATTCTCTTATGGTTTTGATATAAAGTAATCTCTTAGGAATTTCAACAATCCCTAAGGTAAATTACTATATATAATATATAAAGAAAATAATTTTGATTTTATTTTTTTATTTGTTTTATTTAATGAATATATACTTAGTTCTAGTATTGTTATTAGTTATATATTTTTTAATACTTTGTTTTTTACAAATAAGAGAAAACTTTCCTATACCTATGATGTCACCATCAACTAGAAACATGTCACTAGACTTAAGATGCGAACCTGTAATTCCTAAGAGATATTATCCATTTCGTAGTTCATCAATAGAACCTATAAGACAGTATAAATGTCTTGATATAGTGTCTCACTTGTAACGATTTAGTCTAACAAAATTTTTATAGAACCCTGAAACTTTATATAATCCTCTATCTAATACACCATTATCTATTTTAGTAACCAGTCTGAATGTCCGTGCATTTTTCTTTGCGTCTATAAACCGTTTCTCTATTGTTTTATTTTTTATCCTGTAATAAAAAAAGTTATTAGTTTCGAAATCGTTATTTTTACCATTACTATAAACCCTCACTATTCCATCGCTATCATATATAGTGCCAATTCTGTAACTCATAGGATGTTTATAATGTGCGTCTAGTGTTTTTATATTTTTAAAATTCATTACTATAGTAAAATATTATTTTTATTTAGAGCAAGTTGTAGTTTCGGTCGAAGTGGAATGTAGCCAACGGAACATCGTTATCTGGGTCGTTTGCGCCAGGCTCAAGAATCATAATACAACCGTTAACATACTTGGTAACCTTGCCAGTTACTAATTCGTGGTCCTCATAATGATTCTTTCCGATGTTAAGTCTGTAACCCTTTGGAATTGCCTTGGGTAGACGCTTAAAGTAGTTATTTTCTAACTCACTACGAAGGAAATTAATGATCTTCTCGTCGCATCGATACCAAGCATTCTTTCTAGTAAAAAGCATCTTGATAACATCCTTAAAAGTGATTTTGCAGTCATGGTTATCTATGCTGCGAGGAAAACACATGAAACAAAGTCCAGAACGGAAACCATTCGGATACTGATTCATTCCTTCGCATCCCATACAGGTAATCGCAGAGCCAAGTGTGAGAGTAGCCATTTTGGAATAGCGGATGTGTCTATATATCAAAACTGAAAAATAATTCAATTTTAAAAATAAAATGGTTTAAAACCTATCATAATTTATTATATATACTAGTATATACTAGTATATTATGGAAAAAAATAATTTTAACCAACAAAAAGTCAACAAACACTATTAAAAAATATCGTTAGATGATAAAATAAAAAATTGATTTTAAACTTTGACTTAAAAAATTTACAAAAAGGAATATGCCTTACGATGCAGATAGAAAATTTACAGATAAATCCCATGCCGAAGCATTAAAATATTATGGTCGTATTGGTTGGATTGAAAATAATCCAGATAATATAGAAGAATTAGACATTCATAAAGGTATTGATTACGTATTTGATAGTAATGGTAAAAAGAAAACCGTTCAAGAACGATTTAGAAATGACAAATATTCAAATTTTAATGAAATTACTATAAGATATGAGCGACCAAATAATTCTAATCCCGAAAGAATACTTTCTGAATATCATAAGATTGTTGCAGATTATATGACCTATGGATATATTGATAAAAATAAGGAATTTAAAAAATTTGGAATATTTAATCTAAACGTAATTAAACAAAGAATAGACCGTGGTGATATTATTATTAGTACTTGTGTAAACTATGATGGTAAACCAATTCAACAGAAATGTGTAGTAGATAAACCTAATTTACTTGCTGGTTTTCAAATAAATAAAGACGATTCTTCTAACTTTATTTGTATAAACCCAAAGAAATACTTAGAACTATGGCCTGAAGATAGAGAAGAATTAGTTGTGTATTCTTTTGGTGAGTTTGTTTAGATTTCTAAATAGTCTTTTATACTTTCGTTATCCCACATCCTATTTAATGGAACCATAGGTATCCATCTTAAAACATTATTGTTAATATGCTGACTTATTTTTCTTATTGATAAAAGGGTATTTACTATATCTGTTTCTAAGTAAGATTTTAGTGATTTTGCTTCATTTTCGGAATTTACTTTGAAAGAAATATAACTACCCGTATGTATTTCTTCCGGGTCTCCAATAAATATTTCACCAAATCCACTAAATGAACCAAATGCAGCTTCTGGTGTAATAACTTTCCAAAATTTATTAATTTCATTAAAATCATAATTTTCTAAATATTTAATACGAGATTTACATTTAATTTTAGAAACGTAACATTTGATATTACCCGAATCTTTTAATCGTTTATCATTTGTTTCTATTCCAAAAAATCTTCCTTTATACATTTCAGTAATATTTTTTTTATTAATTACTTTATCAACTAAATAATGTAATTCTGGTTTGATTACACATTCATATTTAGAAAGATTGTACTCAACATCATTAAATAAGCAGTAACCACTATAATTTTTATCTTTTAAAAAGTAATTAACACCACCTTTTATTTCCACACTATTGCCGAACCATTTAGTAGCGTCATCTTCATTAACAATATATCTAATATCCTTTCTTTTTAACATAAATTTTCTAAATTTATCTAATCCTTTTCCACCAATAAACCATCTTGATGGAATGACAAATAATAAGTAGTCACAATTATCAATATACTTTATGGTAAATTTATCATAAAGAGGTTTTGTATTAGGGTTTGATGGATCAGTTGAATAAGGCGGATTTCCAATAACTGCCTTAAAATAATTACACAACCAAATTTCTTCTAGTGAATTATTAAGAGTATCACCCACAAATGAATTAAACTTATAATTGGTTTCTCTTGTACCTGTATAACTTTGAGCGTGACAAATTAATAGTTGTTTTGTAAAGAACACATTATTTGATTCTAAATCACCAAAATATATACATTTTTCTATTATGTCTCTACATAATAACTCTTTATCATCATATTTATCATTTAATCCATTATAAAACATATCAAAAATTCCGAGGACAAAATTACCCTTTCCACAACAAGGTTCTAATATTTTATTTATATTTTTAAAAATATGATTTGGTATTTTATTTAGCATTTCATCTACTAACTTTACTGGTGTTGGAATTTCTGCATTTTCATTCCTTTCTTTATCACTTGGTAAATAATGTTTTTCAATAAGACTACGATATTCTTCGGGTGTAGCATTTGTATATAATTCTATCATTTCATTAACAATTTGTTCGTTATTTAACATAATATTATAGATATTAGTTTTTATTTTTATTAAATCAATTTTAATATTAAATTTATTAATATTATTATTTATTAGTTCCCCATATTCATTATCATAATTGAGTATTTTATATATATCTCGAGTATCTTCATTAATTAAAATACTACATAGTATTGGAAGTATTCTTTTTACTAATTCTTTAGTCTTATTAATTTTGTCTCTACATATTTCTTCATTATCTTCATCCGTGTTAGTATCTGTATTTGTATCATTTTCATCTGTGTCAATATCTTCTGTAGTTTTAATATCAATATTTACAAGTGTTTTTTTTCACCCGGTTTTGGACAATCTTTTTGTTTACCTTCTAGATCCTTATTAATTTCACGATTATTTGTTTTATTAGAAGTATTTAGTGATATATTAATAAAGTTACTTAACATATCTTCACATACTATATTTTCAAGTAGTGTATCTTCTTTAATGTCTTGTCTTAATTTTGTTGAAATTTTTTCATAATAATTTGTTATTTCCATATCACTTATATCAGCATAGTTAATTTCCTGTGGATTATATATAAATATTTTTTGTTCAGTTAAATAATGCAAAGTTTTAGCAAAAGATTTATTTGTTTGTGTAGTTTTAAATTTATGTATAATATTACTTAACAAATAATAGGTTCTTTGTATATTCAAATCTACATTTATTCCTATTGTTTTTCCAGGTGCTGGTGTTAGTGCTCTATAATTTCTTTGTTTCTGTTCATCCAAATTATGTCCATCATCTAGAGAAATTGTTACATCACAATCAATATATGTATTTCCTCTACCACCTTGTCTTCCTAAAAATAATATACATCCTTTTTTTTGTAGGTGTTTTGTTTTTAACATTTCTTTTTCAATAAAATCATTAAACTCTGTCTTAGAATCACTACTTGAATCAAATGAGTTTGAATAACCTAGATGATAATTATTCCATAGATTATTATCTTCTAAAAATTTAATCAAAGTTTTTTGTAGTATATTTATAGTACCTTTACCGTTGCCTGTAGGTAAGTAAACTATAAATAATTTAGGAATTTTTTTATCAGTTTTACGAGAATTATATGTTGTTTGTGTTTTTTCAATATATTTTTCTATAGTTTCCTTCATAGGATCATTAGATATTATTCTATCAAAAATCTCTTTTAGAAACTCAATACCGTAATCTGTAGTACAAATTTCAAATTCTTCCTTGTATTTATTTTTATCTTTTTTACTAGGTTTTCCTTGTTTTAGAGATAATAAATTACTAATTGAATAACCAAAATCAGTATTATTTTTAGAATTGTACTTTTCTATTTTTTGTATCATTTCATTAAGTATTTCTGGTTGAATTAATACTTGCGAAGGACAACCGCTATAATCTTTATTTATACAGTTTTTACTAAGATATTCTTTAAAAATATCACCATGTCTAGCATGCATAAACTTTAAGTTATCTGGATTATCTAAAGACTTCATACAATTTTCATCTTCAATATCCCAATTGTACGTATATTTTTCAGGTATTTTATAAAATAATCTGGTTTTATTCGCTGTCCCAGAAGCAAATATATTAATTTTAAATTCATCTTTGATACTTTTGGTAAAATTAATAATATTTTCTATAGTTTTTTCGGTAGAAGAACCATAATCAGATTCATCAAATATGCATGCGTCAAATCCTATTTTTTTTAATTGTTTTTTTTTAGTTCCTTCTTCATTATCATTTTTTAAATATTGAACACTTGTGAAACATATTCCATTAAAATCGGATTTTAGTTTCAAAAAATCTTTTTGTTCTTTGTATACTATATGTCTAAAAATATCCCATTTTTGTAAATCATTTATAAAGGATTTTATTGTAGAAGGGACTGAAGTCATAATAAGAATTTTTTTCTTTTTAAGAACTGTTAATAGATCATACGCTATTAATAGCATTAAAATAGTTTTACCTGATCTCGGTTTATTTTGAATAAGATGATTTAAATTACCATCTTTTATTTCTTTAATAATTTTATTTCTGAACATAGCTTGATGAAGTTTTTGTATTAGCATTTCTCTACCATTATTTAGATAATATTTGTTAATGTAATCTATAAAATCTTGTGATTTATTATAATATTTTGATTTTACTTTGGATTTAAACTCATCGTAACCATTTTTAATATCGATTTCATCAAACAAAAGATTATTTTTATGAATTTCTTCTAAAAGTTGTTTTGATTTACTACAATTTGTAGCATATTTATGATTTATTATACGTGTTTTATCTTTAACGATAAGACCAATTAAATCATTATCTCTACAATTTAATTTTAGTGTTGATACACCCAATTTATCTATGTCTGCACTTTCATTATCTCTATATTTTATTGAAAACGCTATTTTTTTTACATTATCAAATAATGTCATATCCGCTTTATCGTTACCTTGATTAATATGACAATCCAAAATTTTCATAACATTATCTAATTTTTGTTGTGTATTATATTCTTCAAACTTTCCAACAATAAAATTTGAAAAATTAATAGGTAAGCATTTTAATAAAGTAAGTATAATGCAAATAGTTTCAAAAACAAATCCTTGATAACTTCTGTCATCTCTTTTTGTATTATTATTTGTGATAATAGTATCATAAGGTTTTCTGTGTATCATATTAATTAACACATCCATTCTTTTTGTTTGATCTAGAAATCTAGGTTTTATAATAACCTTTTTACCCATTATGGAATAGCTTATGTGTATATATCTCACAACTGATAAGTAATTCAATTTTTAAATAAAAAAAAAAAGTTTAAACACAACATAATTTATTATATAAACTAGTATATTATGGAAAAAAATAATTTTAACCAACAAAAAGTCAACAAACACTATAAAAGAATAGAATTAGAATTACAAAAGGGTAAAAATAAACTAAATAATTTTACAGTTGTTTTTTTTCATGGTACTAATCATGCCACTCATAAATATAATTATACATTTGTAGATGGTGTGAAGGTAAGAAAGAATTATTTTCTTGACAAACTAGATAGTATTGCTAATTTATTTTTGTATGACAGACCAGAAGAGATGTTGAGATTTAATTACGAACAAGGAAAATCAAACTGTCAAGTTAATTATATTGCGAACACAATAGAAACACATGTTAAAAATTTACATAAGTTTTTATCAAATGAAAAAGTGGAAGGTCCTTATGTGTTAGTTTCACATTCTATTGGGTCTCTTTACGCTTTAAAATTCTCACAACTTTATCCCAAAGAAACAAAACACGTTTTTTTAATTGATCCTATCCAGTTTACATCAAAAATTGCTAAAATGTATTTCAATTCTACAAAATTATCTGAGTCAGAAATTTCAGATCATCTGGAAGTAATAAATTCACCAAAATCTAAAAAAGTAACTGTTGAAAAAAGTTTAGATGCTTTAGATTCAACTACATATTCTATACCATATTTTAAACCTATTATAAAATGTCCCCTTACGACCTTTTTCAACGTAAACACTAATGATTACACACACGATAACCTTACTGTACCATACATAACTGAACTTGAAAAATACAATCCAACCATGACTAATTACTATTTTTATGATAGAGATCATTATTTAAATGAAACTAACCCGCAAGGGATTGTAACAAAAATAAAAAAAGAGTTACAAATAACATAAACTACTAGGAATTATCATAATTTTTAATTTATTTGTGAAATGAAGTTTCGGAACGACATAGTGGACAAGTACTGTGTTCATCAGTCCACGTTTTAATACACCGTGCATGGAATTTATGTCCACATTTTAACATTCCTATGTGTCCATTATCTTTTAGAGTTTCAAGGCAGATACAACAATCTTCATCAATAACTTTCGGTGGATGAATCACAATTTCGAACAGTTCAACCACTTCAACTTTTGGTTTATTTTTACTACAACACCCAGGAAATCTGTTTTTTATTACAGCGAAGCAAGAAATATTATTATTATTATTATTATTTTGGTCACCAAAACACGAACGTCTATCAACGCAGGTTTCGCCATCTCTACAGTAAAAGCATTCACAATCACAAATTTTCAAACATATATTACACAGACTTATACCACAACATTCACTAGTTACTATACTGATTACTGGTGCTAATAGCATACACACAAGGATTGCTAAAATAGTAAGTATCATTATTCTGTCCCATGTTAAATATGGGGGTATAGTAATGGATGAACTAGTCGTAGTATTTAGAAATTCAATTGTCTCGTTGCTAAGGTAGTCATGTGTGATGTTATAATGAACTGAGTCCATTTCCTTATCTAATTATATAATTGTTAGTAAAATTCAATTTATTATTATACTAATTTAACTTTTTCTTAATTCTTAAATCAGTAGAGTGGCACTTTCTACAAATGGTAGCGCGTTTATTTAATCTAGCATAACAACGGCGACATATCATTTTATCACTACAGAATTTCTGCGCTAAGACTTTCATATTAGGTTCAATCATATTTATACTATATTAATATTTATTTTTAAGTAAATTGTGTATTCATATCAATTAAATTGATTTAAAATCATATCTGTACATATAATTATAAAAAAAACTGTACAGAAAATCTAATTAAAAATGGGTTTACTCACTGAAGAAAATCAATTCAACCTAATCGTTAAACTACACGATAAAGCTAATGGATATTATAAGAGTGTGTATGATAAATATACTAAGTATTCAAAAGAGTCTCAGGCGAGACAAAAGTTAAAAATTTTGGCAAGTCAACACCCTTACCTAAAAAAACTAGGAAGATTGCGTAAAGACACCAAAAAACAGAAAATAGAGAAACTTCGTGCCAACTTATGTGAACTACTTGAAACATCTGACATCTCAACCGAGTTTACTATTGAAGAAAAAGAGTTTCTCTATAAATACTGTATTGAGAAAATTAGAGGACTATACAAACACGCTCAGGCATATAAGACTGGGTTCTGTAACCAACAGATAATGACCGGATTTTCAGAGGAAAATACTATATCAGTGTGTTTTTCAAAAAACACTCTTGAAGCCGGTGACCAGTGGTTATTTCGTTTGATGAAAGAACTTGACTATCGTTTTCCTCAAGTTAAATTGGATGATAAGATTATGATTATTAATTCCAAGAAAAATATACTAAATGGAAGTATACTAGATGGAAATGCTACACATTGTAAAAACTATAATGAAGCTTGGAAACTTCTAAAGAAACCTAATAATAAGTTCAAAATTATATTCATGTGTAGTAATAGCACACGAATTTCAGATGTTCTAGAACTATGCGAGGATTTCATGAATCTCCGTGAGGGTTCAAGAGAATTGCGAATTTTTCATGATGAAGCTCACAATACAAAGGATGGTATTCCAGCACATAGAGCAGTTATTGAAAATATTATAATCAAACCAAATGTAATCTCTTATCAACCAATAACAGCAAGTAAAAATAGTATTTGTGATGAAAAAAATAAAATATGGCTGAATGAAAATTTGGAGAAGTCTGCAGTAGATTTTACTGATTTTGATCAGACAAAGTCCGACAATCCCAAATATTCTAGTATTCAAGAAGCAAACCAAATTTCATTTGAAGAACTAAGTGATAATGGTTGGAATGATTATGGTGTAACAAATGTGTCTCGTGATGATTTCATAAATGTGACGGATGGGTACAGAGAAAGGATACATCAACCCGACAGTTTTACAGAAGACAATTTTATAGATATTGATAGGAGACGTCAGTTGGAGTTCTGCCAATTTATGAAAAGTAACAGAGAGAAAGAAGCAGTAAACAATGGAATCAATTCTTTGAACTTAAATAATATCTTGGATAAAGAATTGTTTCAAGTTGGAAAACTAAATATTCATATTATTTCTACTCCCAATAGAAAGATTATTACATATAAATTAGCTAAAATTGCTGTAACTATGCCATACAAACCAAATGTATTGGCTATTTATGGCAATCAAGGAGATAAATTCCATCTATTTACGCATGAAAAGCAAACATGTATTAGTGTAGATAAGCATATAGGGGAAGGTGAATTTAATGAGAAATTACATAGATTGTTTGAATACATGGGAACAATTGGTATTGACCTTAACAGACCATTTATTATAATTGGTAATTATACACCTACAGGTGAATCATTATCTTTTGTTAATTTTAAGTATGGTACTATCAGAAGTGTTATTAAACTTATTTCAACAAATTCAGAAGAAGATTACCAAGCTGCCTGTAGAGGAAATTATATGACTACTAAATTCGAAAAGGAAAATCCGGACTGGACTAAACCTGAAAAATATCTTATCGGACCTTCAGCATTTATAAATAATTCTCTTAGGTATGAACAGGAAAACGACGACAGGATTGATAAACTATTATCTAGTAGTACAGACGATAAAACTAACCCGGTTGTATTATATCCTAGTATACCTGAAGATGAAGCAACTGACAGGGGGATTAAGTCAGTTCCAGTAAAAATTGAGGTTGATATTGATGATTATCGATACCCAAGACTGAATGAAATTAATAAACAAAACAGGCGGTCAAAGAGTGATAAGAAGGAATTAATGAAACTATTAGAAGAAGCTGTGAATGACCCTGAAAGTGATTTTAAAAAGATTGACCCTACAGGGAAATTTAATTTCTCTGACTACGAATTGATTGGATTCAGATGTTATCAATCTACTTCAAAACCACCTGAAAAGGGAGTTTGGAAATTTCAAAATTATCAAAACCATCACGAAACCCAAACGGGTTTCATAAATAGTACTACAGCACATCCTCCTGGAACTTGTGAAATTCTTACTTGCGCCGATAAATATTTATTGAAGAGCGAAACGGGAGAAGTATTGGAAAAGAATCCTAAAACAATCTGGTGGTTGAGTTATAAATTTTGATAAATATTTAAAAATCAGGGTTAGAGACCATACTAAAAAGTCTTTACTTAAAATAGTCCAAAATGCCTCCCTTGTAATGTTTTAAGTTAGTGTATCCCATTTTTTGAAGGTGGTGTGCTAATTTATGAGACGCATCACAACTAGCTTTGTAGCAGTATACAATCATAGGGATGTCTTTTAGAAGTAGTTTACCACTTTCTACTGCTTTTTTTATTTTTGGTGAGTGAGCGAGACATCCTGTTAAATAGTTGTCTACATCTTTTTCTGTTAATGAATCTTTTTCACCAAAACTGGTATAAGGTAACGGAATTGATTTTGGAATCGATTGTTTAATAAAATAAGTGATTGGCAGAGAGTTTACTAGTAAAGCACAGTCTGCTAACACGGTATCATCTACTTCCTGTTTAGTAATAGGACAGAAAATATGGTGTGTATATATGGCGTCACCCCACTTTTCACAATTTGGTTCGCTGAGAACAAAATGAATGTGAGGAATATATGTGAATCCTTTTTCACGATACGCTTGAGGACAGCGGTATTTGATAGTTGCGATTCCCTTGGAATCAACCTTTGCTACACCGATGTTAGTGTAATCGCCGTAAGCGTAATCTGGGTGATTTATTTTATCACACTGTGCATGAGGTTTACTTTTAGCGGCAAAATAGAAAAGACAACGTGATTTGTATGTAGTACCGAGATCTAGTTTTAATGTTTTATTAGCGTCGTTTGGTGAACTTTCTTTACATTTTCCATCTTTTAATTCTGGTAGATGCTTATGGATCACACGGTAATTGGATACTTTAACACGTGACTGAAAAATTTCGTCATTAAACATTTTTTTAGATTCATGGTCGCAAGTTCTACAAGGTTGTTTTTTTTTAGTTTTATTAGGCATATCTAATAATATAGATAAAGAAAAAAAGTTACGATATCTTTATCGTGACGATTTTATTTTTTTTTCATTTCACTTTATAAATATTACTCTCCAACTCCCCAAACACCACCTTCCGATAGTTACCAAACCTCTCCACCATATTAGTAACCTTATCCCCAAACCCAATATACTCCATCCTTTCCTTCACCATACCAATCTGACCCATCACATTAAATTCCTCCAAAATCTCATTCACCATATCCATACCAATCCAATTATTTGCCCTATACCATTTCACACACCAGTCCGTTTTGTTAAATATTGCAGTCCTTTTACCATAAATGTCCCCTTCGTCAATACTCAGTAACTCGCCATCCTCATTAACCAGAATATTCCTAAGAATATTGTCACTACTACAGAATAGTCCATCAAAGAGCCTAATCTTGAAACACTCTCGCACCACACTAATATCCTCCAAAAATCCCTTATTCTTTCCCAAGTCTCCGATATTTTCAAATAGACTCATAATACAATAGACCACCTCCCTGTCGCCCCACTGCCAATTTCCCACAAAAGACTTCTTCGCCTTATCCTTAACTTCTAGCCCCCTGTTACTCCTAATTCTTCTCATTTTCATGTCCCTGAGTCCAAATTTAGACTTTAACGAGTCAATCAATATGTAGTCTCGCCCATAATTAAATGACTTCCTCATCTCCTTTAACACATACTTTTTCCCATCCAACTCCACCATAACACAACAAACCTTCAAACCACACACCCCCTCCTCCAAAACCCTAATGTTAGTAAATCTTGAAAAATCAATAAACTGCAACTTAGACTCATCTGGTTCCAAAACATAAGTTTTTGCGGTAGTTTTCTTACCCTTTTTGACCTTGATAGTCTTTCCAGTAGTCGTTGCCATCTTCTTCTCTCGGTAGAAATCCCGATAGAGTTCCCCATTTGGTTCCAGTATTTCCAAATCCTCATTCACCACCATAGACCCCACCTCTCCAAACTTCGCTAGTCCAAACTTCTTATTCACATGATAGTCTTTCACTACAAAATCTTCGTCGATAGTGATTTTCTCACGAGACGCTAGATAGTCCTCTCCACTTGGTCCACAGTAACTAAACACCCCCTCTGTCCAGTCAATTTCGTCATATTTCCATACTAACATCATCAACCAGACACCAAACGCTCGCCTTTCCTTTAGCGATTTTCGGTAGAGTTGCCCCTTAGTAAATTCCAGAATTTTCAAAAAAACTGGATTTTCACTAAATTTGTCCTCGTAGATTTCCACCATTAAGTAAATCGCATCTTTCCGCCGATAGCGACTTCCCTGGGTAGTCTCCATATTGTAGATCCTATTGAAAATCTCAAACATCCGCTCGTCGCTAGTCTCCGTAAATTCTATGAGTAGTTCACCCAACTCCAATAGTTCACTAGTATCCCCCTGTTTTTTGTATTTTATGATTTTGTCCAACTCCCTACTCTCCAACACCACACTATTATATTTCCACCAGTTATTTTGATAACTAACCACCCTACCCCTTCTACATGTTTTAACCAACTCGCAGAATTCTAAAGCCTTACTAATCTTCTCGTTAGTATTCTCGGTAGAATCCATCTCACCAATCAGATCTATTGCTAGTGCCACCTTGCTAGCGTCTAGTGGCACTATCTCTTCCATCAAAAGAATCCTCAACCTGTTAGTAATGTTAGTTATTAGTCCCTTACCACCCCCCTTAAACCCAAACACCAACATCTCCACCACACACCACACAAACTTATCGAAGAATTCTCTCCGATAGTACTTACACACCCCACTCTTTAACACGCTGGGCGAAAACCCATAATAACTCCTCCCCCTAAATATCCCACACACCATCTGTTCCAGTTTCGCATCATCCATAGTTGGACTAAAGTTGCTAATATAAAAAAAGGTTAGAAAAATTCAATTTTTTATGAAAAATGACTAGTGACTAGTTATTTGGGGGAGGGCGGCGTGGGCGGGGGCGTGACCTTATACTACTGGTTGTTCGTAAATATTTTGTATCGGATAACGAATTACAATTTTTTCTTTCCTTAAAGACGTTATTAAATTTAGTATTGCTTTCAAAAGTAACTCATTTTCATCAAGTTGTGCTGATTTTAGCGAACCTGGCACCTTGTTCTTTCTCTCAAGTTGTCTCTTCTTTTTCTCAAGTATATCTATTAATGTATTTTTATTTATCAATTCCTCTCCTTCTTTATCTATTAAAGATTCAAACTCTTCATTATCGAACCTATATTTAAATGTTTTAGTTCTATAATAATATTCAAGGACAATTTTATTATTAGTAACACCTTCCCTGAATATTACTATATTTTCTTCCGCCGTTGTAGTTTCAGAACTCCACACTATCTTTTTTTTCATCTCATAGAGTAAATGTGTAGCAAGTTTTCCGCAACTTCCAACCTCCTGCTCCGGTTGTGGTTCCGCGGTTTCGGCGGTGCCCACAGAGGAATAAATTCCTTCAACATTTATCTTTAATAATATATCATCACTTAATTCTGGTATAGAGACTTTTTTACCAGAATTAATAATTAAAATACTGTCATTTATAAATATTTTTATTCTTTCTAAATCGGCACTTACGCGGTCTTTTATTTGAACACCTACTTGTTTTGTTTTCATTTCATCTTCATAAGGATACAATATATATAAATCATGTGTTTCGTCTGTTGCTAAATGAACATTATCATCAGGAGACTTGATTATATCTTTTTTTTTTTTTAATGTTATTGTTATGTATTCGTAGCCAACGTCGTCTGTTTCAACATGACTAAATTTAAGGGTAGTTGGTTTTGTTTCCTTTTTCTTTTCTATTTCCATCAAACCCACATATGTCACTATTTTGCTTACTAAATCATCTATACTATAGACTCTACTTTCTTCGCCGTTTAATGTTAATATATATGTTTTCTCATTTTTAACACATTTTCTGATTTTTGGTCCGTCTGTTATTTTAATATTAAAAGTAAGTAAATCATCCGTTGAGTTTTTTTTTTTTTTAAAAATAATTTGTACACCACTATTGACCATTTTAATGGAAAACTCTGCATCTTTAAGTGATGGCACCGTAAAAAGAGAAAGATTATTTAATCTATTAATTAACTCATTATCTTTATTTAAAAGATCTGCTACTTCAGTAGCTGTCAAAGATTTTCTTAAAAATCCTACCCCACCACTCTGATTTAAATTCAAACTTTTTCTAACTTTTCTACTGGTGCGTCTGGAACGATATTTGCGTCTTTTTTTAGTCGCTTTTCCACTATTAACCGCACGATTTAATCTTTGTGGACGTCTAGCTGTTTTTTTTAAATTATTTTGGGGTTTTTTAATACGTTTCTTAGTTGCTTTAACCATTTATTTATAATTTATACTGAGAAAAAAAAATGTGATTATATTAAATATAAATATGCAAAGCGGATGTAAAGATAAGAAAACAAAAGAACCCAACGAATGTGATGAAAGTTTCCCAGTTCTCGGTGATATAAATCCGGCAGATATAACAGATTTACTTTTAAATAACCCGGGATTGTCTATATTTAATATTAGTAATTATTTTAAGTGTGGGAGCTTTGGATCAAATAGTAGTTCTGAAAATAAAATAGAAAAAACGACAGATAAATGTGAAGCATTTAAAAAAAAAGGGGAAACTAGTAATGATACTCAATCGAAAGATCCAAAACAAAAGACAATTATAAGGGGAAGGATAAATGAACCAGCTGTTTTAGAAGAAATAAAAGGGATAGACGAAGAGATAGAAGGAATTATAAAGCAGATAGACGTAAAGCAGATAGACGAAAATATAGAAGGAATTATAAAGCAGATTAGGGAAAAAGCACAAGCAGGTCTTTTACCACATGATGAGAAACCGGAAACTAACACAGGATCACCAATAAAAGTTGATTTAAAAGACATTACTGAGAAGGCGGTATTGGGGTCATTACAAAGAGACACATCCGAAGAATACAAATCTGTCATTGATTTTCTAGAAAAACAAATTGAAGAATTACAAGAAATAACAAAAAAGTCCGAATTAAAAACCTTTATACGTAAAAACGATGAAATTGCTAGAAAGCTATTTAAGCTCTCCGGTACCGGTCGGAGCTGGGATAAAAGAGAGGTTTATAACTATTGTGATTTTTTTCGCAGTAATAAAACAATAGATCGTTCCGACGCACAACAGGAAAGAATAATTGCTCTTTGTACCCAGTTTAATCAAAAATTAGCAGCAAAAAAAGAAGAACCACTAGCAGAAGGTGGTAAAAGAAAGAGACGTAACAGTCAAAAGAAATCTAATAAAAATAAAAAAAAGAAATCTAAAGCGAGTAGAAAGAAGAAGAGAAATTAATTAAGCATTTCACGAAAAGTCATAGAGTAACGCACATCCTCGGTATCACATGCAACTATTTCGTGAGTGAAATACTTTTGACTAGCACCCGACATAATGAAAAGCGAATTTTCCGTTAATGGAATACTAAG
>Ga0181402_1000425_pt1 | contig 15778 bp, 16 predicted proteins | sample 25SPOviralmetaG_FD_130131 | JGI IMG/M metagenome (GOLD analysis project Ga0181402, IMG submission 130131) | Marine viral communities from the oligotrophic San Pedro Time Series (SPOT) site, San Pedro Channel, CA, USA - 25 SPOT_SRF_2011-08-17 | ecosystem: Environmental > Aquatic > Marine > Strait...
ATTGAAATCCTACTGGACTCAAAAAATTCTTGTTTGTAGTTAAAGTTGCCATATATCTATTTATAAAGTTTAATTACTTACTATTAACAAACTCATTCATTTCTGAAGCAACTGCTATTACATCAGCGGCTGAAACAGATTGAGTAGGTAAAGGTTTCTTATCATCTGGATGATTATCGTTATGCATATAAATTGCATCGACTTTCCTCTGAAGGTTTCCCTCTATTATTCCTTGTGCTTGGTTTAGTAAGTCGGCTCTTATTTCAAAGCCTGATTTATTATTGTTCGACATATTTTTCTCCTGTGTGTATGTGTCTATCCTTTATTGGATATTATTATTTATACACATAAAAAAAGGGTCTCAGAAGAAACCCTTAATTAATTCTTAAAAGTTATTAAAAATTGTAGTGTATACCTAAAGATGAATGAGATTTCATTTCATCTCTCTTCATTGCCATAACTGATATATCCCAATCGCCAAAAGCTTTTGTGCCTTTTAATCCTAATACATCTTCTCCAGTATTGTGTCTACCCCAAGTTAACATAAGGTCTATCATAGCTAAACCTAATGGTAAATCATACCCAAACTGAGTATATGTGATATCACTATTATCTGAGTCGACATAATGTTCTAATGAAACACTTTTAAAAGAACCACCAATAAAGTATTCTTTTAAATCGTTTTTATCATTTTCAGCATCAGGTCCAACCTTTAACCAGTGGCTGTCATAATCATATTTAACTATACCACCATAAAAGTTTGTGTCTTCTGATAAATCAAAAGAATAACCTCCATAAAAATTATGTTCCCAACTAGAAACTTCATGGTCAATTTCACTCGCCCATACGCCACCAAACCAACCAGACTTCTCGCCGTGTAATGACATTTGCATAGCTGTACCTTCGCCCTGACTTTCTCCTCTGAAAAAGTATTCGGACTCCATTCCAATAGTACCACTTATATTAGCGCTTGCAACTTGTGAAAGGGATAATATAGATAGTCCTATTAACATTATTTTATTCATTGTATTTCTCCATTGTTTAATTAATACTAAAATATTTATACACATAAAAAAAGGGTCTCCGAAGAAACCCTTTAGTCGAATTAGATTTAACTAACTACGGTTTACACCATAATGTCGTCAACTCTGAAGATTCTGAAGTACTGGTTAGCACGGTCTGTACCGGTGCCGTCAGCAGCTACGAATGGATTTGCAACCATACCGTATCTTGTTTTGAATCCCATTCTAGGTTGGAAGTCATTCTCACCAACTGCTTTAACCATTGTTAATGGTACGTAAGGACAGTAGAACATACCTGCGTCATACGGGTTTGTTCCTCTATAACCTACACATACAAAGTCAATAGTTGCATAAGGGTCGATATAGACTTTAACTCTTCCGTTAAGAACACCAGCAAAAGTATTACCTGTGTCATCAACATTTAAGTTAGCTGATAAAGCTGGAGTATAATCCAACATTCCAGCAGCTGCTAAAGCTGAAGCAACGTCTGAAGAACAGATAATGAAATTACCTTTTCCACGTCTTGTTTCTTTAGCGATAACATTACATTCTCTTTCAATCTGCATGATGAGACCTTTAAATCTCTCTACCATCCATCTTCCGTCTGAGTCTGTGTTAACATCAAAAATACCACTTACAGCAGTAGAAGTTTGTAAAGCACCAATTTTAGCTTTTGTTAAAATTGTTCTAACAACTTCTCTGTTGATTTCAGCCAATATTTCAGCTGATAGGATATTAGCAAGTTCGCCTTCAGCGTCCAATCCATGAACTGCTTTAAGGTCTTGTGCTAATTCCATTGTGTATTCAGCTTTTAAAGCTCTTGATTTAGCTGTGACAGTTGATTTCTCAATTGAAAAAGCCATCTCACCGAAAGAACCGTCGCCGGACTCGCCAACTCCTAATCTTTCTGCCGCTGATGTAGCAAGACCAGTACCGAATGTGTTAGTGATATCGCCAGCAGCGGTATCAGCAATACTTCCGTCTGTATCTGCGTCTGTTGCACCACCTAAACCTGTTGGTTCAGCTTGATGTGTACCTGTTCCAGAGAAGTCAGTATCAGCTTCATTAAATAAAGCCTCTGTTCCGCCCTGAGTTGAGTATTTTGATTTCATTGCAAAGATAAGACCTGTTGGTCCACTCATTGGCTGAACGCCAGCGATATCATAAGCAATAAGGTTTGGCATTGCTCTACGTACGAGAGAGATTAATACTGGGTCAAATGAACCAATATTACCGCCACCAATATTATTGGCAGCTGCTGCTTCAGAAATATAATTTCCTTGTGCTTGAACTCTTTCTTCTTGTAAGGCAACTTCTTGGTTTTCTAACAATCTAGCTGTGACAGCTTTCTTGTAGTTATCCTGGATAGGGGAGACTGACTCGTGGTCGAGAACTGAACTCCATTTTTCCATTAAGTTTTTATCTGCATTAAACATTTTTGTTTTCCTTAATTATTAAAGTTTGTTATAGCTGCTGAGTATCTGCTCATAGCATCTGAAACGTCTGATTCGACTGCTCCATCTCCTAATAAACTGTCAACCTCATCAACTGTTTCGTTAGTTTCATTTTTGAAGTATGATTCTTTAACAGTTTTAACTTTCATTTCGAAAGTTTCTTTGCTATCAAAATCGATATCTTCTACTAATGATGCTAATTTCTCAGCTTCAGTATCAGCAAGCCCTAATGATTGTTCTCTTACTACAGCTTGTTTTTCAAAGTCTTGAACTTTAGCATGTAATTCGATATTATCATCTGTGGTTTTGTTTAAAGTACTTTCTAATTCAGAAACTTGTTCGCTAAGGTCATCAACGAGGTCTTCTTTACCTTCTGGTACTTCGATGTAGTGTTCTTTGAACACTGATTGTAGTGAAGTCATAAACTCTTCAGCAATTTCAGTCCTAAGACCTTCTTGTACTTGGAGTTGGTTATCTTCCATCCAACCTTCAACTACATAGTTAAGGTATGAATCTACCTTTTCTACTAGTGAAGAATGAACTTCGCTAACTTCTTCTTCTAAATTTTGCGCATATTCTGCTTCAAGCCTGTCAACTTCTTCGCTTAACTTACTAGTAAGTACTGCTTCGAATATTGCAGATGCTTTTCCGCGGAATCCTTCAGATAAAGTTGCTTCTTCTTTAATGATTGCATCAATGTCATCTGAAAAGTCAATAGCCTCAACCTTAGCTTTTGCTTTAGGTTCTGGCATTTTGCCTGATACAGCTTTTTCTGCATCCTTTTCTGATTTAATTGATTCAGGTTCACTATCAATAGTCACTAACTTTGAATAAAGTTTTTTTGCGTCTTCTGATTTAGCCTTCTTAAGCATATCAACTGTTGCTTGAATAACTCCAGCTTTAGTTTTTGGAATTTCGACTGCAGGTGCGTCTTCTTTGACTTCCTCTTCGTCTTCTTCTTCTTCCTCTACTGGTTCTTCTTTAGAGTTGTATTTCATAGCATTGACTTTTTTCTTGCCTTTGCCATAAGTTTCTTCAAGAGATTCCTCGTCTAAAATTTCATTTTCAACGAGAGCATCTACTTGCTCTTCTTCAACAGATTCTACTACTTCTTCTGACTGATTTCTGTCGTCTGACATAATAGTTTTCTCCTATTTTAGATTTAATTTAGAGAGGAAATTTTTAAACGCTCTTATTTCAGCTTCTTGCAAATCCTTGCGAGGAGCGCGTTTAATTTCAGTCTCAATTGCTTCAATATCTTGTTGACGAATAAGGCCGTTATCCCATACCCATTCAACACCTTCCATCACTCCATTTACAAATGCACTTGGAGCGCTTGGGTCTTGAACGATATCTACTGTGGCCAACATAAAGTCGTCCCCCACGTAACTAGCGCCATTCTTCTGTACAAGACTTCCCATACCACGACTTGAAACACCAAGCTTAACTCCACCTTCGAGTAGTCCTTCGACTATTTTTCCCATAGGTGTCTTTAATATTGATGCCTTTCCTACAACATCATTTCCTTGCCAATGCAAATCAGTGATTTTGTGTGAAACTTTGTCAAGGTTTACTGTTGGTCCTTCTGGATGATTTAACTCTCCAACAGCTCTTCCTTGCTTAACTTGTTCAACGACGTATTTTTCTACAGCTTTTTCTAATGAAGCTTTTTCGTAAATACGACCGTTTCTGTTCTTTTTATTCGATTGCATGAACACACCTTCGATGAAATAGTCTTTACTACCATCTTTCTTTTGTTCGCAAATCGTTTCTATATTTTGTTCTACGTACTCTGTTATTAATTTCATTTAAATACCTAGTATTAGAGGATATTACTCCTCTTCAGTTGTTTGTTCTTCAGCTACTGCAGAAACTTCTTCTTCTGAAGTTTTACGCTGAATCATTCCTGATGCAATTTCTATTTTCTTAGCATCAAGAGCAGCTGTCATTTTGTCAGCCATTACAGTATTAAACTGTCTATTTGCTGAAACGTTATCTCCATCTTGTAGATTCTTAATCAATTCATTTACATTCATTTGTTTATCCTTGTTTATATATTTATAAAATTATCCGTCCCAACGAGGGTCGTCTCCATCAGGAGCATCGTTATCTCCATCTTTAGTCTCTTGATCGATTTGTTTTTTAATTTCTTCAATCTCATCGTCAGTCTGACGTAATACGTTTTTACGTATCCATTCATTTGATATGTATTTACCTACATATTCATCTAAGTTTCCTAGCATATCAAATCTTTCTCTCAACATTTCTGATTGTTTAAGTTCAGAGAAGTAATTGTCTTCAATATAATCAAAGGCAATACTTTCTTTCCAATCTTTCCAATCACTCTCAGTAATAATACCTTTGAGTAATAATTGAGTTTTTAATAACTGCATAAACAAATCAGAAAATCTTTTTCTTAATCTGTCTATGAACTTCTTAAACTTTACTTCATCTCTTGTTATTTCACTACTTCTACCGAGTGTAAACTGAGCTTCTTGTTCTAATCTATTAACTGGAACATTAAGTGACTTATACAGTTTCTTTTGGAAGTATATAATATCATCTATTTGTCCTAAGTTTTCGCCGCCTGGTAGCGTGGTGATTTCAGTACCTCTTCCACCTTCTCTTCTTGGTAGGAAAAAGTCTTCTAACATACTCATATGTTTTTTATCGTCTTTGATATCACCAGTCGATGCGTCATATACCAACTTATTTCTATATTGATTCATGATACCTCTTAAGTATTCCTCGGCTTTACCTTTAGGTAAATTACCAACATCAATATAAAATATCCTACGTTCTGGGGCACGTGATATTCTGTATATAACTAGTGAATCTTCCATCATTCTCAGTTGATTCACTGGTTTTAAAGCTTTATGTAAATACGATAATATTCTTTTTCTACCTGGGTCCATTTGACCAGATGTACAGTATGCAATTGCATCAGGATATATTTTCAATCCTTGTTCTGCTCCAGACATTAACTTGTCTTGGAATAAAAAGAACTCATCGCTTTTCTCTATAATCTTAGCACCTGTTTTAGGGTCCTGCTTTTCTTCAACCTCTTTCACCTTTCTTAATTTGGTAGGGTCGATATATCGCAGTTCTTGAATACCTTTTTTAGGCGAGTTTTTATCTATTATAATATGATACGGTAGCCTTCCATCAATATACCATTTACGATATATATCATGAGCATACGCGTTAAAGTTTAACAATTTAAGGACTGTATCAAATTCGAATTTAACAGCCTCTTTCAGTTTATCTGATATTTCTAATTCATCTAATACTAAATTAACTGGAGCTTCATCATTATTACCTACTATTGATTCATTTATTATATCCTCAACAGCGGCATCGCATTCTGGTTGTGATGCTATATCTCTGTATTTTAGTATCAAGTCGACTTCATTTTTGAACTTGTCGCCATCCATATCGATGTACGCGCCAAAATGACCGCCCGCTTGAATTACACCCGAGCCATCCTCGTCCGTCTTAGGAACGAATGAAGGTAGTTCTTTTACTTTAGAACTCTTTCTATTTATTTCAAAGCCAAATAATTCAGCCATACATTTACCTCAATATTATCGGAGGGGACATTAAATCCCCTCGTTTAATATTATTTATATACCTACGAAGTAGTGTCTGATTCCCAGTATTGAACCTGGAATTCAACAGTGAACTCTTCTATAGTATTTTCTGAATCATAACTTACTTCTATCTCAGAAATGTTAGTTGGAAATAGACCTCTAAAGTCATATTTCTTTGTAACTTCTCCAGCCTTATTCAATTGTTCAACAATTGCGTCTGATTGATAGTCAGTAGGATTAGATAATCCTGTGTTTTCGTTATGTCCATTAATACCATTCATCCAACGTTCCATAGCGTTACGAACTGTGAAATCAACATCGTTGATTACAGTAATTGTCCAAGGGTCGAATGTTCTATCACCAGCTATTTGCAATGTTCTACCTCTGAATAATACAGGGATAGGTGCTATAATTGATGCAGGCATTTGAGCCGTTTTACACATGAAAGATGTTTGTTCAACATCGCCTTGTGCATAACTTGGATAGTTCATAGTCACCTTGAAAAGGTTAGACCTTGCTCCACCGCCTACTAATTTTGATTTAAAATCGTCTACGCCTAATATTGCCATGTCTTATCTCCTATGAACCTGAGATCTCGGAGAATTCTACTCCGGACCTAGTTGCTACGAAGCTCAATGTTATAAAGTTAATACTTCTTGCAGGCTTGATAAAGATATCAGCTACAAATTTATTACCATCAATTACTGAGCTAGTGTTGTTAGTGGTATCGCAAACTACTGAAAAGTCTGAAAGTCCACGTCTACCTTTGACGTCTCTTAAGAACGGTTCAACTAAGTTTCTGAACTGTGCTCTTGTAAATTCGTCGTTAAATTCGAATAGTTGCGCTTTAGCTGCTGTGCTAACCGCTTTTTCTAATGCGATAAAGAGTCTACGTACATTTATTCTATCGAATGCTGAAGGTCTACTTAATAAAGTTTTGTCTCCAAATAGTAAAGTACCTTGTCCAGGTAATGATACTATAGGATTGACTCTTGCTTTATATAAAGAATCTCTGTCTGCTTTCTTAGGATTAAATGCTAATTTAGTTACTCCTAAAAGTTGACCCCTGTTTACACCTGCTGGTGAGAACCATGCATCAGCTACTGAATCAGTATTTGCGCAAAGTCCTGCCATGTGTCCTGAAGCAGCTATATATCTGTATTTGTCGTTATATTTGTCATATACATATAATGCTGTTGAATCACATGAAGCATAAGATGTTGATGTTAAACCATCAGCAAAAGTTTTTACACTTGCTGCTGGAGTAGCATTGTTAACAGTGTCTTCTATTGGTGGAGATATAAATGCCATACAATCTTTCCTTGCATTTACTATTGATATTAAATCTTCCGCAATTGCTTCAGCGCCATCGGCGTCTGCTGCTGCAAAAAGTAAGTTAACATCTACAGTTTCTGCATCGGATAAAAGATCGAATCCTGCTGCTATTTCTCCAACTGTTGGTGCGTTATCGTCTAATCCACCTGTTAGTGAATGTTCAATTGCTGAGCTATGAGACTTAAATTGGTTAGCACCTTCACTATCTGTGTCGACTGCTTTCGCTGCTGCTAGGGTAAATCCGGCTTCATCTAAGTTAGTGCTATCATGGTCAATCCAACGAATATAGTTAGATTGAGTAGTAATAACATCAACGTAATAAAGAGAGGTACCATCGTCTTTTTTAGCATCTGAAGCTTGTGATACAAACCCAAATGTTTCTAATACTGTCCCAGCTGTTCCGGAGATAGCTCCGTCTTCATCTATAACTGCAATATGCAATTCGTCGTTTGAAACGCCGACTGCAGCTGCTGATGTAGATGTACCTGGTGCAGCATCAAAATTACTAGCATAAGCCCATCCGCTAAACGGTGAACTTCCTGCTGAAACCATTGATACCTTTAAGCTATTACCCAGTACGCCTGGATGTTTAGCTGCCCATAACCCCAAATTTAGCTGACCCGCTCCATAATTATTCGCATAATCTTCATCATTTTTTATCAGCTGTCCTGTACCTTGTGCGGTCGCGTTCTTATGACCGGAAGCTACTCGAACCACTTTTAGTGCATTACCATACTTTAAGAAAGATGCTGCTACTAAGAAGTGTTTAGCTGTGGAATCGTCTGGAGCTCCAAAAGTCGCTGCAAGTTCTTGTTCAGAACCTACTGTTACTATTTGCTCCACTGGACCCCAGTTGAATGCGCCTGCGAATCCACCAATGCTGGTTGATACGGCTGGAACTACATTCGTTGCGTCAATTTCTTTTACCTCGACGCCTGGTGATACTTGAAATGCCATCGCTTTGTCCTCTATTTGAGTTAGTTAATATGTGTCATAATAAGAATATTCAATACATACTTATTTATAACAATTTGTTTTCTAACGAAGCAACTCAACTTCGATAGAATTATATTCTATTATAGGATTTTTATCTGATATACCAATTATATCATGTTCATATTGTATACCGTCTTTGGACCATTTTACAACATCTCCCTCAAACTCCATACTGTCTGCTTGTATTTTATCTTCAAACATTGATTTATATGTATTAGGTTTGAGCCAATAATCCCTATTTTTAAATTTTATTAAGATATTTTTAGCTAGGTTTTCTCCAGTAGCTTTTCTATATCCTTTTGTGCCTGGTGTTGAATTAATCTCAATAAACATTGGTGGTATTTTATTTCTATCTTTAGATGGGAATATATCTACACCTACCCATAATCCATCAACAGCTTTAGCAGCTTTTTCAACATGTTCTATTTCTAAATCAGTTAACTCAATCGGAGCTGGTTTAGAACCAAGTGATACATTACTTCTAAAGTCTTTTGCTACTACAGGTCTTTTAATTGCTCCATGGAATTTACCACCGATAACATGAGCACGTATATCAAATGTAAAGTCTTTAATCATTTCTTGTAGTAATACACCCATGTTTGGGTCTAGTTTATATAATAACTGTACAGTTGAATGTAATGAACTTTCTGAATCTACTTTAATAACACCAATGCCTAATGAACCTGTAAGTGTTTTAAGAATAACTGGATATTTAGCACCAAGTCTTTCCATAGCAGGTATTGCTTTTTCTGGATGATGAACTAAAACTGTTTTAGGCTGAGCTAGTTCTGCTTCAGCAAGATATAAACTTGTTCTATATTTATCAGATGTTATTTCCATACATGCACGAGTGTTAACACATACAACACCAGCTCTTTCTAACTGAGTTAAAAAGTCTGACCAAGCTTTTCTTTTAGTAACTGGAGCTCTTACAAATACTAGTGTGTTTTCATCTATTCTAAACTTTCTTACTTTTTTATCAGTCATACCATCATAGATATACCTTACTCCATCTTCTAAATCAGAATAAGCACCTTGTACATCAACTTTAAATCCCTTTAAACCTACAGAATCTCCTTCTTTTATAAAATCATCTGCAGTAGCTTCTGGGTCATCAGGGTCTTCAGGGTCATCATACCATAGATATACATACCTATAACTTTTCTCTTCCTCTGTTATTACTGTTTTTTCAGCTGTAAATTCGTTAAAATTTTGCATTTCCTGTCCATTCTTGTTCGAACCAAATGTTTCCATCATCGTCTTTAGTATATTTATCCTTTTCGTAGTTCCCACTCTCAAGAAAACCAAATGGTAACATATCGTCTTGTATTGCAGCCAACCTTTCTCTATATAACATATCTTTCATATCAATATTTGTCAAAGCTTGAAATACATCAGTTGTAGTAAACCAAGCAAAAAGAACTAAGTTCATCATTAAATCGTCATGATTTGGAGCTTGGGCCATGTAACTATTTCCTTTACTTACAAAGGTACTCATTTCAACTATTGTATTAGCATCATTTATTTTAAGCTTACCTTGTTCTATTAAGTCTTTTATGCTTGAACAACCAATACGTTTAACTCTTCGAGTCATAGTAGCACCAAGAGCATTTGCTTTAATACTTGATTCTACAAACATGTTTTCGTATTCTAAATCATAATATAAACCATTACAAACAACTCCACCTTGGTCGTTGCTTTCAACAACTACATAAGCTTCATTAAATGTATTTGCATATTTGTATATAATATCTGGCAATAGCATTGGAGATATATTGTTATCTCTAAATACTGCTACCTGTTCAAATGGTTGTTCACTTACGTCAATTATTGTAAATGTACTATAATCTTGATTTCTGCCTTTAGATACATCAACAGTCATTACATACTCGTGGCCTTCAATTGGCTGTTTATATATGTAAACGTTTTCTTTAAAAAACTCTGGGTCAACACTTACTTGAGCTAATAAATGATTAGCACTAATTAATGTATTACCTCTTCCATGAAAGGTATTACCAAACTCTTGTTCGAACTGTAACTCAGAAGTGTTAGATACAGTAGTTTCTTTCCATTTATCATCTCTTCCTGGAACATCCCACCAATCTACTCTAAATGGTTTAAACTCATTTGTCTTTTGTACTGCACCTTCCCATAGTTTATGGTATATATTACCTATTCCATTTGCTGTAGATGTAATAATAATCTGAGTATCTTTACCAGCAGATACTACAGGATAAGTTGATGTATAAAATTGTGCGTCATTTTCTACAAATGCAAACTCATCAAGGAAAAGTAAGTTAATAGATAAACCCCTTATTGAACTACCAGAAGTAGCTGAAGCAATTATCTTACTATTATTACTGAATTCTATACTACCTTTATTTAAAGCCTTACATCCTGGCTGTAAAAAGAATGGTAAATTTTCTAGCGCAAGCGTGATACGTGCGAGCATTTCTCTTGCAACTGCTCCTTTGTTTGCCAATATCGCAATTGTTTTCTCTGGATGAAACACTGCGTACCATAAAAGATATACAACTGAAGATATTGATTTACCGCTTTGTCTACATGCTAATACTATACTAAATCTATTACCATTAAAATGATTAAACATTTTTTCTTGATAAGGATATAAATCAAATGGAACTAATCCTTCGTCTAGATTTATAATTTTAATATATGTCCTAGCAAAATATGCTGGGTCTCTCATACATCTTTGATATTCTAGAATGTCCTCTTTTGTAAATTCAGTTTCAACGCCATCTCTTTTTACAGACGGATTGCCTAGATAACCAAACTCATTATTCTTTAACTTTTGCATCAATCACATTATCTCTATCTAATAAAAGTCTTTGTAAGTCTGTTGTACTACCTACAAACATATTATTATTCGTCACATTTTTTTGTTTCTCAGTTTCATCAGCTGTTAAATCTTTCTTTTTCTTTTGTAAAGACATAAGCTTTTCAGTAGTATCACCGATATTCTTTATTGTTTGAGCAAGTACTTCAAACGCTCTTGGGTGTTCAGATTCTCTTGCTAATTCAGCAAGTACATCCATTGAACGAGTACCAGTATATATTAAGTCTTTATAAGTTTTACGCGAAAACTCATAATCATCTTTAATATCTTTATCTATTTTGATAGGTCTATTTTTAGTAGCTGGCAAATTCTTTTGTAGATTTGCAGCCATCTTTTCTTTTTTATCCATTATCCACCTTCAGTTTTAGTTTCAGTTACTGTAAAACTATCTGCAGTATCTGAACCACCAACAGTAAAGTCCATTTCCTCGAACGTTCTGCTGACATTATCTTTTTCATGGAAGTCTAAATTAACTTCACGTATAATTTTTTGGTCAGCTGTTGGCCCAAAGAATTTCATTTTCATTGTAAAATCTAATTGATAAGTAAGTACTCTTCTTTCAGTAAAGTCTCCCTCGTATTGGTCATCAATACTAATACCGCCAAGTATAACAGAAACATCTTGTTTATAATTAAATCCTTCAACTGGTGTAATGGTAACATTATATTCTGGTTGAAAATACGGCAATATTTGTTCAACAATTTGTAGTCCATCATCTTGATTTTTAGCTAAAATATATAATGACATACCAATATCATAAGAAGTATAATGCTTTATTGTTTTCTTTTTAGTAATATCTGACCCATGTGTTTCTGATATGATATTTCTCTTAGCCATTTTTTGAGTAGTGTCTAATGTAATACCTGTTATATCAAACGCCATTCTTGGTAATTTAATGCCCATCGATGAAGTAGCGCTGCTATCGATACGAGCTAAATATTTTTCTTTAGGACCATAAGCAAGAGGAACTCTTATCTGGTTTATAGTACTGCCATCAGCTTTTTTTCTTACTACTTGAATATTATTAAATAGTGTACCAAATACAGCCACTGATTTTCTCATTGTTGAATGATAGAAATGGTCTCCAAACATTAGTAAGTCTCCGATGGGTCGCCAAATGGATTTGATTCTGAGAAATCAATAAATCCATCTGCATCTATTTCAAATTCTACGTTTTGAGCTTGTTCATCTGTTGACCAAGAGTTACCTGTGGTATCTGTGACATCGCTATATACTTTAGCAATAATACCACTATAAGTTGATGTATCTCCTGTTATTGTTCCGCCTTGAGTAAATGATTTAGCATCTGTTGAACCTGTTGTTCCAATATTAGATACCCATATTTTACTTAATATATCTGATGATTTAGTTCTTTGTTGAACTTCACCAAATACAATCACGTTAGGTGTGACACTTGAATCTACAGTTTGTCTTACAATTTCACCAACTTCGAAATGTGTTCCACCAGAAATAGTTACATCAATTGGCAATTGATATCCTTCTACAGATACTGTGTCATCTATATCTACAATACCAGTTTCGAAATCTTCGTCATTGTATTCAAACAATGAACACTTCATAGTATAAACTGGTAAGTTTGATAATTGATAAAATGGTTGTTCGTCTTCAACAAAACTAATTTCAAAGAAATTATTTGTCATTGGTAAGAAGATTAAATCTCCTTCCATTGGTCTTGGATTTTCTACATTAGCAGAAAAGGTACCAACTTTATCATCCCATCTTCTGCGTGATACTATAAATGTAGCTTCATCTTTTATATCTAAACCAAACTTACTATATAAATCACCAGCACCATCAAAGCCTTCTGGATTATCAATATACATTTCCATAAGGTAAGCATCATCAAATGTTGACGCAGGGTCATCATTTAAAACACTGTCTCTATTTACTATTGTACGTGGAATGTAATAAACATCTTGTCCATATATTCCTAAGGATTCTATTATCAGGTCTTCATATAAGTGTTGTTCACTTTTGACGGCCTGAGAAAAGTATACGTTTCTCGGCATGGTTTATCCTGTCATGAAGTCGACTGGCTGTTCCCAGTTCAATCTAGCTTCTTCCTCTAATCTTGTAATTTCTTCGTTTGCATCATCAAATATTTGACGTCCATTAAATGTTACGCCACCTGGCATTACCATACCCTCGAACTTGATTAAGTTTGTACCCCATTGTCTTTTGATTAATGCTGTTGCATATCTTTTTAAGAAATAATCATTGTATACATCTGTATATGTATCAGGGTCTATTACTCTATAACATTCAATAACAATATAATCATTAACTTCAACTTCATTATCCCAATCCATATCAATACGTAATTGGTTTTTATGTCTTTCAAAGTTAATATGTTTTTCGTCTGAATCTATAACTTGGTCTAAAAGCGATAAAAACTGTTGTGACATTACATAATCAGTAAGACTACCCATGAATCCTACTGAATGTATATCATTTAAATGAATTTGATATCTTATATCAAACATATCAGTTGATGATACTGTATCTCTTATAGGCATAACTCTTATAACATCTCTTACTAAATCATTTAAAGTAATGTATCCGTTTTCGATATCACCCTTTGCAATAGATGCTATCACTGCTGTTGCACCTGATGATTCACCAGTTATTGTTTCAGTACTAAATGGCGTGTTTGAATCTTTTAAAGCGCTGTATGTAATCTTATTTCCAGTTGCTGTTTTAATTGTAGCAATTGCTCCAGAATTTGAACCAGTAATCTTTTCTCCTACTGAGAAATTACCAGCAACTGCACCTGTTAATGTTAATTCTGAATTAGTTACTTTATGCTTTAAATGCATTTTTTCAATAGAATCAGCATGGTAAAATTGATAGAATTGAAGAGCTTCGTCTACTCTATCATCTATTTGGTCATCATCAACATTGATTTCTATTACAGGCGCGCCCAAACTTCTTAAGCAGTAATCTATAAATGTCGTTTTTGAATTTGGTTTTGCCATTATTTATTCCTATTATAATCTATTTATAAGAGTTTATCCTTCTGTTTATCCTTTATTATTCCTGTGCTACCCAAGTTCCTGAAGTATAGGTAAACATAAAGCCTTCGTGCCCTGCTTTATCTCCTTCTTCTACTACAGGGAAATTCATTGTGTTTATTTCTGTTGTTGCTTCTTCTTTGCTCATTAATATGCTCCTGTTGCGCTTGCGTTCGTGGTTACTGCTGTTACTTTTCTTTCGCGGAAAGGATACCCGGCCCATTGAAACCAATCAATACTAAACTGAGTATATGTACCTGTAGTTAAAGTATCTGCAACAAGTACCACATAACCATCGCTTGAAGTATAACTTTCTTTTACGATTGCCCAATTACTGACTGGATTATATATACTTCGTTGATGAGCAGTACTCCCAGACCAATTATGCCAACCAATCATTCCTTCCGAAACTTTAGCGCTTCCATATGAATAAGCACTATGATACCTAAAAAGAGACATGGTATACTCAACATTACCATTTGGAGAGCCTCCTGCCCATAAATCTGTTTTCATATGAACATATCTACTTTGACCACCAGCTGGCCCGTTATAGACAAACCAATCTCTTACATTCATAGGGCCTGTTGAACTACTTCCCACACTATACCCTGATGCAATTGGACCACTAACTGAAACAGTGGCCGAGATATTATGCATATCTCTAGGAGTAACATTATTTGCTGAACCTAATATCATATTCCCATCAGGGTCCATTCTAAATCTATCATTTGTGCCTGTGCCACTTGAAATCGCAAAGTCATTATAATCATACCCGGAAAGACCCATTCTCCACTCTGCATTAGTAGAATCTCCTCTTGCCATTGTATAACAAGGAGCATTAGTTCCTTTAATATGAATTGCTTTATAGTTCTCTGTGGAGTTAACTTCTAATTTATGACCTGGAGTAGAGTCATCAATACCAACATATCCATTTTTAATTGTAATTCCACTATAACCACTCGTTGTGTATAATCCCATATAAGGAGTACCACTATTATTTCCTACTTCTACTCTTGCTCTTTGTGTACTTCCTTCTTGAAAGTGAATTGCATGATAACCAGCTGCATTGTCATTTCGTAGTGATAGTGTGGGGTAAACTCCATAACTGCTGCTAGCAGTATCTTTCCTTAGCTCTAATAAAGTATCTGGAGAACTTATTCCGATACCAACATTGCCATTAGCATTGACATATAGACCTGTTCCAGTTGTAGGGTCAAAAGCATTACCACTTGAACCAACACCTATATATGCTGTATCTGAAGTTGTAAGCATTAATCCAAAATTAGCTGATAATTGGTTATGCCCAACACTTATTGTTGAATATTCATTTGTGTTATTAATATCTGATTCAAATATAGCTAAACGATTGCTTACACCACTCGTTGAATTTATATGTAATGGAACGGATGGACTAGTCGTACCAATTCCAACGTTGCCTGAAGTATCAATATGTAAACGTGCTGTTCCTGTAGTATCTGTGGAAATTGCCATA
>Ga0181402_1000428_pt1 | contig 15735 bp, 12 predicted proteins | sample 25SPOviralmetaG_FD_130131 | JGI IMG/M metagenome (GOLD analysis project Ga0181402, IMG submission 130131) | Marine viral communities from the oligotrophic San Pedro Time Series (SPOT) site, San Pedro Channel, CA, USA - 25 SPOT_SRF_2011-08-17 | ecosystem: Environmental > Aquatic > Marine > Strait...
GTTGATACTGTATTTAGAAAGTATGAGATACCTGCAAGACAAGCTGTACAAAGGTTTGGTATTGATAATGTCGGTGCTTTTATTGCCAGGACATTTGAGAAGAAGCCTGATGAGAATGTAGATATACTTCATGTTGTGATGCCTAGGAAAGATAGGGATCCAACGAAAGCAGATAATAAAAATATGCCGTTTGCATCCATGTATATTTGCATGGAGACTAAGATGATACTGGCAGAGAGTGGTTTCCAAGAACTGCCATACGTTGTTCCACGCTTCCTAAAGGCAACAGGGGAAGTGATGGGGAGATCTCCAGCAATGGTTGCATTGCCAGATGTTAAGATGATTAATCTTATGTCTAAAACAATCATACAAGCGGCACAAAAAATGATAGATCCTCCACTACTAGTGCCTGATGATGGGTTTTTACTCCCTATACGAACCCAGCCTGGGGGTCTCAACTTTTACAGATCAGGTTCCAGGGATACGATTACGCCATTACAAACTGGTGCTAACATACCTATTGGACTGAATATGGAAGAACAACGAAGGGCAGCAATTCGTACTGCGTTCTTCGTTGACCAACTTTTAAGTGGCAATCAACCAAACATGACAGCTACTGAAGTGATACAAAGACAGGAAGAACGAATGAGAGTTATTGGTCCTGTTCTTGGTAGGTTAATGAACGAAATGCTAAGACCTTTGATTGACAGGGCGTTTGCTTTGATGCTTCGTGCTGATATGCTTGCAGTACCACCAGAGGTGTTGCAGGGCATGGATATTGATATTGAATATGTTTCTCCACTTGCTAGAGCACAGAAGTCTAGCTCTGTTAATGGTGTGATGAGAGCCTTAGAGATATTGATGCCGTTGTCACAGTCACTACCTGTTGGCGACCATATAGATCCTGATGGATTGGTAAACTATTTAACAGACGCATTGGGAGTGCCAAAGAAAGTATTAAGACCACAGTCATCTATTGATGAGGAAAGAGAACAGCGTGCAATGATGCAGCAAGAGCAGATGGAAAGACAAATGGAGCAAGAAGATGTTGCTACAGTTGGTCAAGCTGCACAAGCTGTAAGAATGGTGGGTGCAAATGAATGACCAGATAGCACAACTCAAGTTAATGTATAAAGATACATTTGAGGATAACGCTGGTAAGAAAGTTTTGGAGGATTTGGAGTTGCGTTGTAACTGGCGTGCTTCAAGTTATGTAGCTGGAGATGCCAATGCTACAGCCTTTGAAGAAGGTAAAAGGGCAGTCATACTACACATTTATAACATGATGAAAGAGGAGTAAATATGTCAGAACAAGTTGCTGAACAGGTAGCCGAACCAGTACAGCCCACAGCTATTGAGACACCAGCTGAGGTTGCACAAGGTGGGTCTGGTAACAGTTTCATTGAAATGATACCAGAAGAATTAAGGGAGCATCCTAGTCTATCACCAATCAAAGACGTTGGTAACTTAGCTAGGAGTTATGTAAACGCACAAAGATTAATTGGCAGTGATAAAGTTCCGTTGCCAAAGAATCCAACAGACGAAGATTTAGATAATATTTACAGTAAGTTAGGCAGACCAGAGACACCAGAAGGTTATGAGTTGCCTGTTGATGGTAATGTTATTACTGAAGATGTAGCTAAACAATATGCAGACATTGCACATAATTTAAGACTTACACCACAGCAAGCACAGGGTGTATTAGATTATTATAAAAGCTCAGTCGCACAAAGCTCAGAAGCTATGCAACAGCAAGCAGAACAACAAGCTGAAGCTACAGCAGCAGAACTTCAAAAAGAATGGGGTCAGGCTTTCGAGCAAAAGGTAACGGCTGCAAAAGAAGTTGTTGAGCAGTTTGGTGGTCCTGATTTATTACAAATGAAACTAGAAGATGGTACATTAATTGGTAATCATCCAGCTTTCATTAAGGCATTTGCTGCTATGGGTGAGTTTAAGTCAACTGTTACAAGCGAAGATACTGTATCTGATAATGCTGTTAACAGAGCTTACACACCACAAATGGCACAACAAGAAGTTGATGCAATTATGAACGACAAGTCACACGCCTATTGGAATAGGAAGGATCCTATAGGAAGGCAGCGTGCTGTTGAACGTATGCAGGAATTGATGGGGTATATACATGGCTAATGATGTAACTCCTGACCAAGATATCCGTTTGGAATGTTTACGGCTTGCAGTCGAGTTTGGAACACAAAGAGATGTGTTGCATCCAGAGAAACTTGCTGATATATATTACGAATGGGTTATGCAGGGTAGCTTGGCAACAAGTCCTCAAGACAATCGGAAAGACGATAGCCTAAAGTCGGCTCAAAAAACTAGGAGTGTCCGTAAAGGGTAGCACACTGCAAATAAAATCAAATGTAACTTTTACGAAGGAGACTTAAATGTCAACATCAGTAACTACAGCATTTGTCCAACAGTATTCTGCTAACGTGCAGATGCTATCTCAGCAGATGGGAAGCCGTCTAAGAGATGCAGTTCGTGTGGAGAATATTACTGGAAAGAATGCTTTTTTCGACCAGGTAGGCGTTGCTACAGCTCAGTTGCGTACAACTCGTCATGCCGACACACCACAGATGGACACACCTCATGCAAGACGTAGGGTGAGTTTAGCTGACTATGAATATGCCGATTTAATTGATGATCAAGATAAGGTTAGAATGTTAATCGATCCTACATCTTCTTATGCACAAGCTGCTGCTGCAGCAATGGGAAGAGCTATGGATGACGTTGTCATTTCTGCTGCACTTGGAACATCCTTTACAGGTGAAACAGGCTCAACATCAACATCATTTGCTGCTGCTAATCAGATTGCAAATGGCAGTGCCGATATGTCTATTGCCAAGTTAATCGAAGCTAAAAAGATTTTAGATTTAGCTGACGTTGACCCATCAATACCAAGATATATTGCTGTTGGTCCTAATCAGATTGAAGCTCTGTTAAACACAACATCAGTAACAAGTTCTGACTTTAACACAGTTAAGGCTCTTGTGCAGGGTGATGTGGATACATTCCTAGGTTTCAAGTTTATTGTAACAAACAGACTATCGATTGCATCTAATATCAGATCATGTTTTGCTTGGGCAGAAGATGGTATTGCTTTAGGTATTGGAAAAGATGTTTCTGCAAGAATAGATGAGAGAGCTGACAAAGGTTATGCAACTCAAGTTTACTACTGCATGAGCATTGGTGCTACTAGAATGGAAGAATCCAAAGTAGTGCAAATCGACTGTGATGAATCAGCTTAAGGGGAGAGTGAATAATGACTACAAAAAATACAACTCTTGTAGCTAACTTTGAAGCTAGTCCTCAAGTTGCAAGTGATGCCCACGAGTTACATGGCGTTTTGCGTGTAGCACAGGGTACAGTCGCATTAGTTGCTGGTGATAGTACAGACAATGACATTGTTATGCTTGCACCAATACCAAGTAACGCATCAATAACATCAATCCAAATTGGATCAGATTCACTTGGTGGATCATGCACATTCAACGTGGGTCTATACCAGTCTAACGGAACAGTTGTAGATGAAGATCTATATGCTAGTTCTGTAGCTGATGGTGCAGCATTAGCTGAGTTAAGAAACGAAGCTGCTGATATAAACACTATCGGTCAACAGGCATGGGAAGATGCTGGTGCTTCTAGTGACCCAGGTGGTTACTACTATGTTGCAGCTACATTTAATGCAACTGGTGGCACAGCAGGTGATATGTCTTTTATCATCCAGTATGTTGTTAACTAAAACCATTGTGAGGAGCAGTTAATCTGCTCCTTACTTTCAGGAGTTTGATATGCCGTCAGTAGTAGATATTTGTAACGAAGCTATGGATTTACTTGGTGCAGCAACAATAACTGCACTAACGGAAAACTCTAAAGAAGCACGACTTTGTAATAGAAGATTTGAAACAGTAAGAGATGCCGTTCTAAGATCACATACCTGGAACGTGGCTATATCAAGAGCAACACTAGCACAAGATAGTGATGCACCATCATTCGGATTCACCTATCAATTTACATTACCTACAGACCCTTATTGCTTAAGAGTTATTTCTTTTTGGAACTCAAACGTAAACAATGATGTTGCAGCTTATGATAGCAACGTGATGTATAAGATAGAAGGCAGAAAGATACTTTCTAACGAGGGTACTTGTTCTATAATATATTTATCTAGGGTAACAGACACAGAGCAATATGATCCACTATTAAGCAGTACGATTGCACATAAACTGGCAGCAGAAACTGCATATGCAATTACAGGTAGTAACGCTTTGGCACAGTCAATGTATTCTTTATATCAAGCAAGATTAAGTGAAGCTAGAAGCATGGATGCACTAGAGGGTTATCCAGAACAATTACAGGCAGATACTTACACAAACGCAAGGTTCTAATATGGCAAGAGTATCGTCAATCATCACCAACTTCCGAGCAGGTGAGATATCGCCACGATTAGAAGGTCGTATTGATTTACAGAAGTATAACGAAGCCGTAAAAGATTTAAGCAACATGATTGTATTTCCACAGGGAGGTACAACACGCAGACCAGGCACATATTACGCAGGAACAACAAAAGATGGTGGTCAGGTAAGGCTAATCAACTTTGAGTTTAGTGATACACAAGCCTATGTATTGGAGTTTGGTAATAACTATATTCGTATATTTAAAGATGGTGGCTTGGTCACAGAAGCTACCACAGCTATAACAGCCATAACAAAAGCTAATCCAGCAGTAGTTACAGCTAATTCACATGGTCTAAGCAATGGCGATAGAGTGTTTATAGCTAGTGTCGGTGGGATGACGGAAGTAAACAACAGAGAATTTACTGTTGCAGGTGTCACTACAAATACATTTCAGTTAAGTGGTATCAATAGCTCTGCGTTTACCACATATACAAGTGGTGGCACAGTTGGGAAAATAGTAGAAATTACAACGACTTACACGACAGCACAGCTATCTACGATTAATTATGCACAATCAGCAGATGTGTTGTTCCTTGCACAACAAGATCATGCACCAGCAAAGTTGACAAGAACAAGTCATACATCATGGACATTAACAGATATTGATTTTACAGATGGTCCTTACCTTGATGAAAATATAACAACTACAACATTATACGCTTCAGCAGATACAGGTTCTGTAACGATTACAGCAAGTGCAGCCTTGTTTGCCAGTACAGATGTTGGGAGATTAATTAGGTTTCGTGAGGTATTAGAGGTAACTTATGATGAATGGGCAGCAAGTACAAGTTACGCTGCAAATGAATTTGTAAGATTTAATGGTCACGTTTATAAGCAGGTTACTGGATCAACGCAAACATCAGGCAACACTCCACCAGTGCATACATCAGGTACAGAAACATATGGTTCGATTAATTGGGAATATAGGCATGACGATACAGGTTATGTAAAGATAACAGGGTTTACAAGCTCAACAGTTGTAACAGCTACAGTTAAAGAAGATGATGGTGGCATATCAGTATTACCACATAATATCGTGGGATCGAGCAATACTACAACAAAATGGTCATTGGGAAGTTTTAGCTCAACCACAGGATTTCCAAGAGCGATAGGTTTTTACGAAGAAAGATTATACTTTGCTGGAACCACAGATCAGCCACAGACTATCTTTGGTAGTGTATCTGCTGATTTTGAGAACCATACACCTGGAACAGAAGATGATGCAGCGATTAATGTAACTATAGCATCCGATCAAGTTAACGTGATTAAGCATCTTTTACCAGCTAGATTCTTGCAGTTATTGACTACAAGTGCTGAGTTTACCTTATCAGGTGGTGCAGGATCAGAGCCAGTAACACCTACGAATGTTAACGTGCTACGAGAAACAACCTTTGGTACAGGTAACATCAAGCCTTTGAGAGCAGGTAACAGTACCATACTCATACAGAAGGGTGCTGAAAAGGTAAAAGAGATAACCTTTGATTTAGACACAGATGGATTACTGGGTGTAGATTTGACTGTGCTTGCAGATCATTTGGCTAGAGGTGGTTTGACTGACATGGTTTGGCAGCAAGAGCCTGAGTTATTACTATGGTTTGTTCATGCTGATGGAAGGCTAATCGGTCTTACATATGATAGAGCAAACGCTACAGTGGGTTGGCATGAGCATAGTTTAGGTGGTAGTGGTGTAGTGGAAAGTATCACAGCTATACCTAGTGGTGCAGAAGACCAGGTGTATCTAAGTGTGAAGAGGACAATAGATGGAACAACTGTTCGACACATTGTATATCTTAAGTCATTATATTTTAATGATGATGTTACAGATGCTTTCTTCGTAGATAGTGGATTGACATATGATGGATCAGCTACAACGACCATTAAAAGCCTAAACCACCTTGAGGGTGAAACAGTAACCATTTTAGCAGATGGTGCTGCACACGCTGATAAAACAGTCAGCAATGGCACAATTACATTAGATAGAAGTGCATCTAAGGTCCATGTTGGTTATGGTTATACATCATCACTGGAAACATTGCGTATGGAAGCAGGTGCAGAAGATGGCATTGCACAAGGCAAGATAAAGAGAATACATGGCGTAACAGCTAGATTCTTTCAGACTGTTGGTGCAGAACTAGGTCCTGATACGAGTAACCTTGACAGATTACCATTTAGAGATAGTAGTATGGCTATGGATGAAGCTGTTCCATTATTTACTGGGGATAAAGAAATATCTTTTCCATCAGGCTATGACAATGATGCAAAGATTGTTATAAGGCAAACACAGCCATTGCCTATGACAATATTAGCGATTATGAGAAGGTCTAATACGTTTGATGCTTAAGTTTAAAAAGTTTGAAAAAGAACACTTGGATATGATTGAAACAAATTTTCATTTTCCAGAAAGCTCAAAAGCAGCTATGATGAAAGAAACTTGTTTGAGTGCATACACAGCATTGCTAGAAAGTAAGGTATTTATGATTGGTGGTGTATACGGATTATGGCAGAATGTAGGAGAAGCCTGGTTTGTTATGTCAAAGCACGCTTACAAGATGCCCTTTTCAGCAGCTAAGTATTCCAGTTTATTATTAGATCATGTTCAAGAAGACACAGATTTACAGCGTATACAAGCCAGTGTCCACACAGGAGACAAGCAAGCGATTAGATATGTTGAATGGTTGGGTTTTGAGAACGAAGGTTTAATGAAGAAGTTTGGTCCTGATGGATCAGATTATTATCGTTTTGCAAGGGTAGCGTAATGGCAATATTAAAAGCAGTTCTTGGTTATAAAGGCAATATGGCATCTGCTAAAGCTGCAAGGCAGATGGGCGAATACAATGCTAAAGTAGCTGAAAATGAACAAGTATTAATACAGCGTGCAACTAGGCAAAAAGAAAAAAACCTAAGAAAACAATCAGATAGATTAGTTGGTATGCAAAGAGTTGCCGTAGCCAAATCAGGTGTGCAAATGTCAGGAAGTGCCTTGCAATCCTTGGCTGACACATTTTTTAACACAGAAATGGATGCAGTAAATATACGTTATGCTGGGTCTATAGAAGAAGCATCTAAGATTAATGAAGCTGCTATGGCAAGAGCAAGTGCAAGTGCTAGGTCACAACAATACAAAACTGCTGCATATATGACTTTACTAGAAGCAGGAGAAGATGCAGCAAAAATGTCTGCTGGTGGTGGTGGTGGCTCTAGTGGAACAGGACTTGGTAAAAAAAGTTATATAACATAAATTCGAGTGTAGGTGATTAGATGAAAATACCATTATATAACAAAGGGATAGGAGGCACAGGTGTAACCAGGGCAGGTACTCTTGGACCTAGAGCTACATCAGGTGCATTTACTGGCGTTGGTCAAAGCCTTGCAGCATTTGGGAAAGAAGCAGATAGGATAGCTACAGATTTTTTTGACGCAGAAGCACAGTCAGTTGCTGATGATGCAACTACAAAAGCTAGTTTGGAATACAAAGAAAAGATTTCTGAATTTAACAGAACTAATGGAAGTTTAAGTGTTGCTGAATACGACAAAAAATTTGAGCAGTTTAAAAACATAGAGCTAAACATAGCTAGAAGTAAGTATAAACTTAGAAAAGATTTCCAACAAAAATTCGATAATAGTCTTGATGTAATAGCTGCAAATGGAAAACAGATAGGCAGACAAGAAACTCATAGAAAAGGCACTACTATAAGAGCACAGAACTCACAAAACTCTATGAATACACTGATTGATGAGTTGGTAACAACTAAAGATGAAAATGTAAAAAATAGAATATTAAGAGATATAGATGCTAGGAATAAATCAGATTTAGCTAATGGGTATACTCCATATGTAAAATACAAAACATTAGAAGAAGCTAAAAAAGAAGCTGATAAACGTGGATTGTTTATAGATATTAATGACGAGGATAAAACCATTGATGATTTGATGGCAATGAAAAAGGAAGTTCTCGATCCCACTAATCCAAAGTACACTGGATATAGTGCAGGTGAAAGAGAAACATTTAATGCTAAAATACAGGAACGTATTAATTATTTAAGAACAGGTGTAACTGCTAATTTAGAGCAATCATATTTAGATACCAAATCATCAATAATGAAAGATCCTGATAATGCAGACACTTACATAGATACTTTAGAAAAAAGTTATTTAAAGTTAGGTGTTGAAGGGGAAAGGCTATTTGCTTCTAAAAAGTTTGAGTTAGTGGTTCAGAAGGGAATAACACAAAGAACTAAGCCGTATGAGTTAGAATCAGGTTCTAGTATGCAAGCAGCAATATTAGAACAAGAAACTAAGTGGAAAGCATCTAAACCAGAAGATGCTGCTGAAGAGCTTGCAATATTACAGGGAATGAAAAAGACTTTTGCAGAAAATTTAGAGCTTAGAAAAGGAGATGTTGTAGATTATATAAGAGCTAAGCAAGGAGCAGACTTAAGTACGAGTGATTTATTGGCAACACAAAGAAGGATGGGCATATCTGAAAATGAATTAAAGGTTAAAACAGGTGAAGAAATAAGAAAAATATTTAATGAATATAATTCAATGGAAGCATCAGAGGCGTCTGCATTTTTAAAAAATGTTGTTGAGAATGATCCAAATAAAACAATTTTAGTAAGACAGATGATGCAAAGTGGTCACTTTGGAGCACATGAAAATCTTACAATGATAGATCCTTTATCTAGTTTAAATAATACTTTTATAGCTGCAAAAAAAGGTGATGAGTTAATTAAAGCAAACACAACGCAACAAGAGAGAAATGATATGAATCAACTTGTTGCTGAAGAGTTTGCTGATTTTAGGAAAAGTCATATTGGTGCTGAAATAACTGGAAGCGTACTATCAAGGGGTGGTAGGAGTGGATCCATTGATAAAGTTCAAATGGCTATAGCAAAAACTGCACATTATATAAAAGCATCAGATCCAAGTTTGACGACCAGTGATGCAGTAGATGCTGCTTTAAAAATAATTAATAATAGCTATGACATAAGAAGCATAAATGGTGGCACTTATCGAATGAAGAATGACATTGTTGCACCAAACGATCAAGCAGTTGTACATGATTCATTAAAAAGAATAATTACTAACAAAGATTTTCTAAGAGGCAAAATACAAGTTCCAGAAGGCAAAACCTACGAAACTTATATAAATCAAGCTGGTAGGCAATTAAGATGGCAAACAAACGAAGAAGAAGATGGTGTCTTTCTGGTAAATGGGGGTGCTGCCGATTCTTTTGTTCTTGATAAAAAGGGAAATCGCATTGAGTACAAGTTTGAAGATCTTGTTACAAAGGTTGTAAAAACAAAAAAAGAAAAAGAAGATGAGATAGTTAAGCAAACAAGAGCAAGGCTAGAAAAAAGACAAAGACAATTACAATTAAGAAATCCAAGAAATAACTAAGATGACAGGCATTTATCTACCAGAAGCACAGGATGACAAGTTAGCAAGAGATCAGTTTCTCAACTATAGCGTTTCTGATAATTTAGATGTTTTAGGTGCTACATTAGAAGAAACATTTTACTACAATCCATTTGTTGCTTTGAGTAGGCAGATGGTTCTAAAGCATCAACAAAAAATTGGTAATAAGCTAGGTAAGGATGAATGGTCAAATAGTGATTATTATAGAGATGGATTGGTTTATCCTGAAGATGGCTTGACTGAAGGTGCAGCTAAAGCCATTGCACAAAGTTATGATCAAAGACAAGAAAGAAAAGAAATATTCTCTCGTGCTGAAGGTGGCATTGGGATGGGTGTTGCAAGGTTTGGTGTTTCATTAGTCGGAAGTATGCTGGATCCATTAAATATAGCTTCTGCCTTTGTTCCCGGTGCAGCTATACGATCTTTTGTTAATGCAAGGCGAGCCATAAAAGCAGGTGATAAAATTAACAAAACAAGACTTATGCAACAAAGTTTGTTTAAGTCAGGCGAAACAGGGAAAAGAATAGCTTATGGTGGCGTTGAAGGTATGGCTGGTGCTGCTTTAGTAGAGCCTTTAATATTAAGCACAGCAGAAGCAGAGCAAGATAAGGATTACACAATATTAGACAGCTTCCTAAATGTTACCATTGGTGGTGTTCTAGGTGGTGGATTGCACGCAGTTGGTGGGAAAATATCTGACAAAATGCTGCAAGCAAAACGTGAAACTGTTGTAGCTGCCTTTAATACATCTATAGCACAAAAAAATTCAGGCAGACCAGTAGAATTAAATGCTTTATTAAATGCTGATGGGAACTTAAAACAAAGACAATTTGATCCAAGATTTGATGAACCTAAAATAGTAAACTTTGATGATGAAAAGTCAGTGGTAAGAGCATTAGAAGACATAGACAATGAATTTAAACTAGATATAAAAACAAAAGGAGTCAAACTTCCTGATATAATTAGTCCAAAAATTAAACCACCAAAAAGATTCCAAACTTGGTTAAGGGAAAGAGGTATAGATACTAAAGATAGGATGATTAAGGATTTTGATGAAAAAATTAGGAAAGGTGGATCTTTATACAAAAAAGAAGGTGGGCAAAGCATTGATGTTTTGGCAGGTGATGCAACGGAAGCTGGTTATTTTTACAAAAGACCTACAGAAGGTGAGTTTATAGATGCTTTAGTAGAAGATATTCAAGGTAATAAAAGATATAGTGAGTTTGACGAGTCAGCATTAACAACATACCAACAAGCTAAAGAGTTACGCAGATACGCAGATGAAAATAATATAAAATACAAGGGTGTTAGTGACGAAGATTTCATGGCACAAATAAGACAAAATGACGAGTTTAATGCGTATTATGAAGAAATGATGGGAAGGACAGAGATTGAAGATGGTATATCTACAGAAGATTTTAACTCTGCCTTGGATGAACAAAGATCACTTAAAAATCAATATGATGAAGCTATAGACCCAGACAGTTTTGCTTTCTTTGATCAGCCACCACAGCCAATTCGTGATTTAGATTTAAAGGAGTTAGATGTAGAGCAGACACAACTACTAAATGAAGTTGAGCATTTGCAAAAATCAAATTTAATAACAGAGTCTGATGCAGAAGAAATAAAAATAGCAAACCAGGATGTAGAGCGTGCAGAAACATCATTTGGTAGTGCTGCTGAAGCTGCTGCTAGATGTTTGGTAAGGTAATAAAATGGCAAGAAAATGTTTAAATGAAGTGCTGGAAGCAGCAAAGGCAACTGGATTAGAAATAACAAACAAAGAAGCTAATTCCATTTTAGATAATTTAGAAAGTCTGGCTAAAAGAAAAAACAAAAATATAAATAATCAATCTGATTTAGATATGCTTCTCAAAGAAGCCATAGATATGGCTAGATCTGCAAAAATTATAGCTGCTAGAAGACGTAACAACGCACTAAGAAACGCTACAATACACGCAAAGTTAATACAAAAGATTAGAACATCAGAAAATCCATACGAAACATTAAGGTCAATATTAGTTGGTAGTGCAAAAAGACACGATATGTTGAGCGTAGATGCACAAACAAGAACTGTTATAGCTGATTTGCAACAGCGTTTACTTGCTGGTTTTGAAAAAGAAGGACTTACAGAGGCTGTTAAAAAAGGTGCACTAGATCAACAAATTTATTTAGCTTTACATCCACAAAAGGGAATCGAAGCTAAATTATCACCAGAAGCAATAAAAGCTGCTGAGATAATTAAACGTGTTCAAGACTATGCTTTAGGTAGAAAAAACAGAGGTGGTGCATATATAGCTGAATTAGAAAATTATATTACTAGACAGGCACATGATGCAAAATTAATGGCTGATGCTGGTTTTGATAAATGGTTAGATGACATAACACCTTTGTTAGACGAAAGAACTTTTAAAGATGTGCCTTTGAGAAAAGATGGGATGGATGAAAAAGTAGAGTTTTTACGAGATGTTTATGAAAGTCTTGTTTCTGGAATACACAAAAGAAGTGATGGTGAGTATACAATAGATGGGAAAAAAGATCCTATAACAGCCTTTAAAGGTCAAGCAAATTTAGCTAAAAGCCTTAGTCAGTCAAGAGTTTTACATTTTAGGGATGGTGAAGCTGCATTTAAATATTCACAAAATTATAATAGACGCAATCTTTTTGAGACTTTGATTGATGGATTCACGCATGATGGAAGATCTATTGCTTTAATGGAAAACCTAGGAACAAATCCTAGAATGATGGTTGAAAGAATTTTAGAAGATATTTCATTGCAAGCTAAAAAAGATCCAAAATTAGCAAGGAAAATATCAGGTCAATCAAAAGCTGTTATGAGGGAGTTTGCTCAATTAGATAATTCTCTTAATGCTGTTGGTATAAGCGAAGGAAAGTTTTTTGGAGCAGACTTTGCAAGCGTGGCTTCAGGTTACAGAATGATACAAGAGATGGCATTACTTGGTTCAGCAACAGTATCTTCTATCACTGACGTTGCTTCAAAGGCAGCTTTCCTAGCATCTAATACAGAGCGTGGTTTTTTTAATAACCTTGGCAGAGCTATGGGTGATGTATTTGAGGGATTTAAAGGTCCTGAAAGAAAAGAGCTTGCTATAAGATTGTTAGTTGGTGCAGAGGGTATGACAGGTAATGTTTTATCAAGGCATGGTCCTGAAGATTTTGGACCAGGTTTTATATCAAAGATGCACGCTATATTTTTTAAATTAAATGGTATGCGTTATTGGAATCATGCACAAAAAGTAGGTGTTGCTAGAATATTAGCGTTTGATGGAGCGTCTGCTGTAAAAAAATCATGGAATAATGTAGATGGTCAATTTAAAAGTTTGCTTGCAAGGTATGACATTGGTGAAGCAGAGGTTAAATTATTTCGTAATGTTGATATGAAGGCAAAAGACGGAAGAGAATATCTTTTTCCTGATTTAGCTGATGATGTATCTGATGATGTGCTTGATCCATATATTCGTCAAAAAATGGGAACCTTAGATATTACAGATAATATAAGGGCAAAAGTAAGGGATGAGTTAAGAACAAAAATAGGCTCAGTATATACTGATGGTGCAGATACTGCAATTCCCACACCTGGTGCTAAAGAAAGAGCGATTATGAATTTAGGTTTGCCTAAAGGTACAGTTGCTGGTGAAGCTATAAGAATGATTATGATGCTTAAAGGTTTCCCAATTACAATGATTACAAAAGGATTGACAAGACAATATTACACTAGTGGCTTTGCAGGAACTATGAAGATGATTACTGGTATGAGTGCTATGGGATATGTAGCAATGTCAGCAAAAGATATATTGAAGGGTAAAGAACCTAAGAGTGTATTTAGTGATGATTATATGAAGTCAGCCAAAGTTATAAGTGCATCCATGATACAAGGTGGTGGAATGGGCATTTTTGGGGATTTTATGTTTGGTGAATTTAATAGATATGGTCAGTCGTTTACTAAAACAGTAGCTGGTCCTGCTTTTGGTTCAGCAGATGATGTTGCATCTATGTTTGCAAAAGTAATAAGAGGTGATGATGTTGCTAAAGATGCAGTTAAATTTGCTATAAGAAATACGCCATATGCTAATTTGTTTTACACAAGGGCAGCAGCAGATTATATGGTGCTTCATGGTTTGATGGAATACATGGATCCAGGATATTTAAGAAGAACAGAAAAAAGGTTAAAGAAGGATTATGACCAAGAATATTATTTTCCTCCATCAAGATCGGCAGTAAGGTTTTAATTTGATTAATTTAACAAAAAATATTATAACGTAAAAATGAGGTAGTTATGACAGTTAGTAGCACAACCACAAAAAACAGTTACAGTGGAGACGGAAGTACCACTACGTTTGCATATGCTTTCAAGATATTCGCTGATGCAGATCTTACTGTCATACTTAGATCGGCTGCTGGTACTGAAACAGTACAGAGTCTAACAACAAATTACACTGTAACAAATGCAGGTAATGCTAATGGTGGCAATGTTGTGTTTGGAACTGCACCTGCTAGTGGCGTTACTGTCGTTATTAGACGTAACATGGCACAAACACAGTCCACAGACTATACTGCCAACGATCCATTTCCAGCAGAAAGCCATGAAGATGCACTAGATAGGCTTACATTTATTGCACAACAGCAACAAGAAGAACTAGATAGAAGTATCAAGCTATCAAGAACAAATACTATGACATCTACTGAATTTACAGTGGGTGCAACAGAAAGAGCAAACAAGATCCTTGCATTTGATAGCTCTGGAGAGATATCAGTTACACAGGAGTTAGGTACCTATAAGGGTACAGATGCAACAGTAACAACAGAAGCCTATGTTGTAAGGGATATAATCAAATCAACGACTACTGCACAGCTAAACAACGTATATATATGTGTTGCAGATGCCGTTGTTGGTGACAGTCTAACAGATACAGACCATTTTGAGTTATTAGTAGATGCAGTTAGTGCAGCTACCAGTGCAACAAACGCAGCTAGTTCAGCTACTGCATCAGCAAATAGTGCCACGGCATCAGCTAACAGTGCTACGTCAGCATCTACTCAGGCATCTAATGCAGCGACAAGTGCAACAAATGCAGCGACAAGTGCGACAAATGCAGAAACGGCTAAAACAGCAGCAGAAACTGCCCAGGCAGCAGCCGAAGCAGCTTTAGATAACTTTGACGATATATACCTTGGTGCTAAGTCAAGTGATCCATCTGTAGACAATGATGGTGATGCACTCAATGCAGGTGACCTGTATTTTAATACAACAAGCAATAACCTAAAGGTATATACTGGTTCTGCATGGGCAGATGCAGCATTAACTGCTGCTAACTTTCTAACTGTTGCCAACAACTTATCAGACCTAAACAATGCAGGAACAGCAAGAACTAACTTAGGATTGGGTACTGCTGCAACATCTGCATCTACTGACTTTGTTGCTGTTACTGGCGATGCTATGACTGGTAACTTAACATTAGGCGATAACAACAAAGCCATATTTGGTGCAGGGTCTGACTTACAGATTTATCATGATAGTAATCGTAGCATTATTCAAGATAACGGCACTGGAAACCTTAGAATACAAGCAAATAATCTTGAACTAAACAATGCTGATAATAGTGTAAACTATTTGTTTGCTGCGAATAATGGTGCTGTAACACTTTATCATGCTAACTCTCAAAAACTCGCTACCACTTCAACAGGCATTGAAGTAACTGGTACTGCACTAGCAACTACAGACACAGACACAACGAATACTGGTTCAGTAACACTAAACTTCCAAACTAATCAAAACTTTGTCCTTACACTTACTGGAAATGTAACATTAGCAAATCCA
>Ga0181402_1000430_pt1 | contig 15698 bp, 1 predicted proteins | sample 25SPOviralmetaG_FD_130131 | JGI IMG/M metagenome (GOLD analysis project Ga0181402, IMG submission 130131) | Marine viral communities from the oligotrophic San Pedro Time Series (SPOT) site, San Pedro Channel, CA, USA - 25 SPOT_SRF_2011-08-17 | ecosystem: Environmental > Aquatic > Marine > Strait...
CATTTACAGGATGTGTAAGAGGTTTTAGTGGTATTACATCATATACAGATCCAAATAATCCCGGTGAATTGGTTTTTGCAACTACTACTGCAGGTATTCATACAACTGGTGTAAGTGTTAATAATTTGAGTGTTTTATTTTTACAAGAGTTTTATAAAAAAGTCAAATCAACATTGACTCCAGGCCTTGAAGATTCAAGTTTTGTATCTAATCTTGATGTAAGTAATTTTATAAAAGAATCCAAATCATTATACCAATCTAAAGGAACTGCAGAGTCATTCCGTATTCTCTTTAATGTTTTATTTGGAGTTACTCCTAAGATTGTTGACCTTGAGGAATTTTTAGTTAAACCATCGTCTGCAGAATATATTCGTAGAGAAATTATACTTGCAGAGGTAATTAGTGGTGATCCAAACAAATTAATTGGACAAACAATTACAAAGTCAACTGACTCTGAAACTAAGGCATCGGTATCTGAAGTTGAAATAGTTACTCGTAATCGTAAGACATTCTATAAAATAAGTTTATTTGTTGGATTTAATGATAGAACTGGTATTCAAGGCACATTTACGATTCCCGGTAAAACAAAGGTAATTGGGAATGTATCTGTTGGATCTTCTGTAATTACTGTTGATTCAACCGTTGGATTTGGATCTACTGGTATCGCGATATCAGGAATAAACACAATTACATATACTGATAAAACAGTAAACCAATTTTTAAATTGTACTGGTGTATCAACAGCAATATCAACTACTGATGATTTAAGATCTGATGAAAATGTATTTGGATATGAAGATGGGGATATAACAAAAAAAGTTGAACTTAGAATTACTGGTGTATTATCTAATTTTGAACTATTACCAACTGTTGGATCAAGTGTTGCGTCTGAAGGTGAGAGAATAACAGTTAAAAATGTTGGAGAAGTAGTTCCCAATCCTACACTTTATAAAACCAAAAAAGAAGTATGGTTTAACTCTTGGATTTACAATACATCATGTACTTTTCAGATTGATACAATTAGTGGATCTACATTCATTTTAAAATCTGGATTTGATAAATCTAACCTCAAAGAGGGAGATACTGTTGAGATTATAAGAAGAGGGACAGAAATAGTTGATGTTTCTGATGCCACTATACAAACTATAACAGTTACATCTACTTCTAATCAGTTATTTTTAAATAATATTGGAGGATTTACTCCTACAATAGGAATTGATTACAATCTTAGAAGAAAATTAAAAACAGCATCAAGCAGTACTTCTACTCTACAGTTTGGTAATAATGTCATAACTTCTAATGTTCAAAATACTTATAATTTAAATGATACTGAATTTTATGTGGCATCATCTTCAATGCCAGCATATGATATAACTGAAACAGTTGATAAGAGTACTATTAGTGAAGCCAATGGAACTAGATTACAAGGTTTTAGTAATATCACCCAAAAATATTCAATTATATCTTTCCCGCAAGATGTTCCTTTTATCACTGGTGATGCAGTATTTTACAAACCACAAACAACTCGTATTGCAGAATTAACTGAAGATGTATATTATGTTGAAGTTTTGGCAGATAAAAAACAAATTAAGTTGTATGCATCCAGATCATTTATTACAATTGCCGATAATTTAGAACTTACTGCACTACCATCAGGAAGTGGAGAACAGACTTTTGTTCTTTTAAGACATAAAAATGAACAGATTGGTGTACAAAAAATACTTAAAAAGTTTCCTGTAGAACCAAATATCAAATCTGGTAAATCTACTGCTACAATTCCGGGTGCAACTGGTATTTTAGTTAATGGTGTTGAAGTTATAAACTATAAATCAGATGATTTAATTTATTATGGCCCATTATTAAAAGTTGACATATTAAATGGTGGATCAAACTTTGATGCAATTAATCTTCCTCAAGTTGTAATTCCACAAGTAGGATCAGGAACAACTGCATTAGTTCAACCAGTTATAAAGGGATCTTTAAAAGAAGTTATTGTAGATCAACAAAATTTTGATATTGATAAGGTTTTATCAATTACTTTATCTGGTGGGGGAGGTTCAGGTGCCTCTCTAAGACCAATAGTAACAAAGAGAGTTAGGGAGATATCTTTTGATGGTAGACAGTCAACTATCGGTGGTGGAGTTAATATTAATACCGATTTAATAACAATTAATGGTGGACATAATTTATTAAGTGGGGAACCTTTAGTTTATGATAGTAATGATAACTCACCATTAGGTGTGTCAACAATTCTTGCTGGAATCCATACATCAAATAATGCAGATCAAAATAGATTTTTATCAAATGGATCTGTATATTATCCGGAAGTTACAGGAATTAGTTCAATTAGATTATTTGAAAGTTTCTCAGATTACAATGCTGGTATTAATACTGTTGGATTTACTACAGTTAATACTTTAGGAACACATAAATTTAAATTACTTAATGCAAAAAATCATTTAAGATCAGTTATAGTTGAGAATGCAGGATCAGATTATATAAACCGTAAATTGAGTGTTAAACCAGTTAACATATCTACTATTGATAATAATATAAAATTCAATAATCATGGATTTATTAGTGGTGATACAATTGAATATAATTTCGCTGCAGGTGGTTCAATTATATCTGGGTTAAGTACAACAAGTCAGTATCGTATAATAAAACTTGATAATAATACATTTAGACTTGCAAGCACATCTAATGATGATTATGTGAGAGGTGATTATGTTAAATTTGCTTCTTCGGGAACTGGTTTACAAGAATTTGCATTCCCTCCTATAGTTCTTACAGTCAACGCAGTATATTCACCTGTTTCAGTTGCTTTAACTGAATCTCTTGTAGTAACACCTATTGTTCGTGGATCTATTGTTGATAATTATTTGTATGAAGGTGGAACAAACTATGGATCTAGTGTATTAAATTTTGAGAAAAAACCAAGTGTTAAAATACAAAATGGTAAAGAAGCAGAAATTGATGTAGTTATTTCAAATGGTAAGATAATTACAACTGATGTTAGATTTGGTGGAAAAGAATATTTCTCACCTCCCGATTTGGAAGTCGTTGGAATTGGATCTGGTATTGGTGGTAGATTAAGACCTGTAGTTGAAAACGGTAAGATTACTGATGTTAAGATAATCAATCCCGGTATTGGATATACATCTGCACCCGAAATAATAGTTAAATCTGCTGGTATTGGGCAAATATTTGAACCCTCTGTCAGATCATTGTCAGTTAATAACTTAGAAAGATTTGATGATGAGATTCTACTACAGGAATCAATTACAAACTTACAATATGCTGTTGTAGGATACAATACTTCAATTTATGGAACTGAGTTGGGAGATACTGGTGGAGGACATTCACCAATTATAGGTTGGGCATATGATGGTAATCCAATTTATGGCCCTTACGGATATAGTGATCCAGATAATACAAACTCACCAATTAAAATTTTAAATACAAGTTATACATTAGATACTTCAAATGTAACTAATAGACCATCATTCGTATCAGGATTTTTTGTTGAAGATTACAGATATACAGATGATGGAGATTTGGATTCGAGTAATGGTAGATTTACAAAAACTCCCGACTATCCAAATGGAGTTTATGCGTACTTTGTTGGTATACAAACAGGTAATCAGGGTAATCAGATTCCAAAATTCCCTTATTTTATCGGAGACACTTATAGATCCGAACCAATTGAAGATAATTTCTTAATAAATCAAAGTACATTTGATTTTAATGGATCAAATGTTATCCGAAATACTCTTCCATACAAAGTTTCTGATGATACTGCTGATAATGATTTCTTAATTGAATCAAATGAGATCGTTGAACAAAGTGCAATTGTAGAATCAGTAACTAGAGGTAATCTTGAAGATTTCCAAATTGTAGAAGCAGGTAGTGATTATAAGGTAGGTGATACTTTAAACTTTGATAATCTTAATACCTCTGGTGGGGGAGCCAGTGCCCTTGTATCACATGTTGAAGGTAAAACTATTACTAGTGTCAATACAAGTGTAGAGACCTATACAAATGTCGTATATGTACGAAAGAACAATAGTAAAGTAACCGCATTTATATCAACATCACATACTCTTTCAAATAATGATACAATTGTAGTTTCTGGATTATCAACAAGCATTCCAAAACTTACCGATTCACATAAAATTGGTGTTTCATCAGAAAGAGTTGTATTATATAAAGAACTAGGAGCAAATGCTACTGCTGGTGTTGTAACGGACATTTATGTTTCTAAAATACCAAATGTAGTATCTGCAGGTAGTAGTATAGGCATTGGTACGGAGAGTCTATTAGTTCTCAATACATTTAATGAAAGGGGTATTTTAAGAGTTAAGAGAGGTGTTGTAGGTGCTGCTCATACATTATCTACACCAATCTTTACAGTTCCTGATAGGTTTGATATAGATCTTATCACATCTCCGTTTGAATCTAAGATTAATGATATAGTTTTCTTCAATCCAGAAGAGCAAGTTGGTGTTGGTACAACAGCTGGTATTTCAATTGGATTAGCAAAATCATTCACAACTGGTGAAAGATCAAAAGTGATATCTGTACCTTCAAAGAGTATATTCATACCCAATCACCCATTTGTTAATAATCAAGAAGTTATTCTTAAAAAACCAACAAGTGCAAATGCAATTTCATGTGGAACAGGAACAACAACTGCAGTAGCTGCAAGTTTTAACTTACCATTAAGTGGTGACAGTCAAACAGTCTTCATCAAAAATATTTCTAAGGATTTAATTGGTATTTCAACGGTCAGAGGTGCTGAAACAATATTCTTTAAGAATGATGGTACAGATAGTTTTAAATATTCAATTGAATCAAACTTTACACAGGTATTAGGTAAAGCACAAAAAATTATTGCTCATGTTGCAGTATCTACATCTCATGATCTTACTAATGGTAGTAATATAGATTTAAAATTAGATTCTAATATTTCTGGAGGTACAGGTATTTCGACTTCAGTTACAGTTAAATACTCTGCAGCAGAGGATAAGATATTAATTAATACTGTTCCGTTAGCACAGACAAATATAGGAAATGATAGTATATTTTTAGCAGATCATGGATATAAAACTGGACAGAAAGTTTATTATGATGGTAAAACTACTCAGGCTACTGGATTAACAACTGGAACTTATTTTGTCTACAGACTTGATGATAACACATTCCAATTAGCAGAAACAAAATATGATGTAGATAATGAACCACCAAAAGTTGTAGGTATCACAACTAATACAGGTGGATCATCTCAAGAACTATCATTAATTAATCCACCATTATCCATTGTCAAAAATAATGATTTAGTATTTTATGTTTCAGATTCTTCATTATCTGGATATGACTTTAATTTATATTATGATTCCGATCTTCACAATCAATTTGTATCCACTGGATCTACTACACCATTTGTATTATCAAGTGTAGGAACTGTTGGTGTTGGAACTACTTCTATAGTCACATTAAAATATTCTGATGATAATCCGATTAATTTATATTATGCGATTGAAAAATCTGGTTTTATAAGCACTTCTGATACTGATGTTAAAGATGGATCTAGAATTTCATATATGGATAGTGAATATGAGGGATCATATTCTGTATTCGGAGTTGGCACTACATCTTTTAATGTATCACTAAATGAAATACCAGAAAGACTATCATATACATCTTCACAAGTAGATAAGTTATCTTATATCACTAATTCATCTCTTGCAAGTGGTGGTGTTGGTAAAATTAATTTAACATCATCAGGACTTGGATATAAGAGGATTCCCGGAATATCAAGCATCACATCTATAAATGGAATTAATGCAAAAATTCTCGCACTATCTGATACTGTTAATAAAATTAATGATGTTAGAATCCTAGATCCCGGTTTTGAATATCATTCCGATAAAACATTAAGGCCTGATGCTCGTATATCTCCGACAATAACCTTAATTAACTCTGATGTTATTGGAAAGATTGAAGTAATATCTGGTGGTAAAAATTATATTTCTGCACCTGATTTAGTTGTTGTTGATCCTGAGACTGGATTATTAACTGATCAGGGTGTTATAGAATTAGAATTGGCATCAAGTTCTATATCTGCTGTAAATGTAATTAGTTCTCCAAAGGGTTTAAAACCAATTGAACAAAGAATTAGAACAATTAATAATTCTAATGGTGTATCAATATCTCAAGTTGTTGGGATGTCTACTACAACAACTGTTGGTGTTGTTACTTGTACACTAGTTACACCTGTTGCAGGATTCTCAACATCTGTATTTACAGTTGGTGAACAGATATTTGTTGAAGGTATTCAATTAGAATCATCCAATGGATCTGGTTACAACTCAACTGATCACGGATTTAATTTCTTTACAGTAACTTCATATACAAATACCAATCCTGCTGTTGTTAAGTTTGATATGACCGGAATTACAACAACTGCTATTGGTATTGCAAAAACAACACAAAGTAACTATGCAACAATTACTAAATTTAGTGATTATCCAACATTTAGAACAACACAATCATCATCAGAATTTAAAGCAGGTGAAAGACTAGCAGTCAAAATTGGTAATAATTTTGTAATTGTTAATTTATCTGTATTTGAAAATAATCCTGATGAATTTATAAAAGTAAGTGGATCATATGATTTAGTCATAGGTGATCAAATTAGAGGTGAAATAAGTGGTACTATTGCGACTATAAACTCTATCAGTCAAAATAAAGGAAGATTTAATATAGATTTCTCACTAAAACAAGATCGAGGATGGGATACTGAAACTGGTAAATTGAGTGAAGACTATCAAGTGCTTCCTGATAATGATTATTATCAAAATTTATCATATACTGTTCAGAGTCCAATTGCATATACAGATATAATTGATCCAGTTAATAGATTAGTTCATACAACAGGATTAAAAAATTTCTCAGACACAGGAATAACATCGACTGCTGCTTCCGGAATATCATCTATTTCAGCTTTAGTGTTATCAAGAGATTTAATTACGGAAAAAAGAGTTGACACTATTAATAATTTTGATTTATCAATTGATACCGATACACTTGAAAATAATACAAAATCTAAATTTATTAAATTTAAGAACAAAAAACTTGCAAGTTATATTGAGTGTAGAACTAACCGTGTAATTTCTATTGATGATATTAGTTCACAATTTTCAAATGCAGAAAGCACTTTAAATAATAGAATCGATATACCTCTAACTGAAGATTATGGTAATTTTGTAATTCAAACAAGAAACCCTAGTACAAATGAAATTAGAATAGATGAAGTTGTAGTATTTAAAGATTCAACTGATACATTCACATTCGAGAAAAACAGTTTAGGTATTGGTACTGACAAGATAGTAGATGTGATTGGGTTTACTGATGCATCAACAAGCACCACCACACTCAGAATAACACCAACTAATCCATTTGATGATGATTTAGATATTAAAGTTTATGAAAATAAATTTAACAGTACTCTATCAGGTGTTGGTACGCAGGCTGTTGGTTTCATAAATCTTGTTGGTGTGAGTACAAATGTTGGTGCAGCGGTAACTACTAACATTGTTTCAGCACCTGTCGGACTTACATCTGCTTTCTATGCAACTGTTGAGGTTAAAGATACAACTACAGACGAGAAAAATCTAGTCGATATCTATGTAACAACAGATGGTACTGATTCATACTTTACTGAATATTATGTTGACAGTGGAGATATAGCAAACTTCTCATCTAATTTTATAGGAACATTTACATCAAATCTTCAATCAAATATATTATCATTAGAATATTCCAATACTGGAATTAATACAGTTAATGTTCGTGCTAAAGCTGTTGGATTTGGTACAACAACCGCAGGAACTGGAACATATAGATTTAAAGATGCAACACAACTTGCTGGATCTGAAAGATCTGTTAATTTACAATCAAATTATAAGAGAGTCAGTGCAATATCTACGATTGTTGGAGTTGATTCAAACAAATATAATGCAATCAAGAGTATAGTTAAAGTATCTAAAGGAACAACTCATGCAATGCATCAAGTAATTGCAATGCATAATGGAACTAGTACATCTACTGTACACTATCCATTTATTTCAATTGGAAGCACAGCAGGTATTGGAACATTTGTTGCTAGTTTCTCAGGATCTAATTTCAATTTAAGATTCAATCCGGATAGTGGGTTTAGTGATGTTGAAGTGCAAGCATATAGTGAATTATTCTATACTGATATTGATATATTCAATGTTCCTCCAGATTTAACATTTGGTAGAGTTGTAGAATCTGTAAAAGTAAGACAATACAATGCAGTTAATGGTGATAGGGCAAATAAGAAAGAGTTTGAATTAAAGTCTAATAATGTACCTATTTTCTCCAAACAGTTTAGGCCAACGGACACATCAACACTAAATGCAGCAACTGGTGTCTTTACAATCACTGATCACTTCTTTAGAACTGCAGAAAAATTAAAGTATACACCTAAGAGTTCATTTGTTGGTGTTGGTGCAACAGCAATGACAACCGCACATAATACAAATGTTCCTACAGATGTATTTGCGATTAGACTTACAAAAGATACATTCAAATTGGCAACTAGCAAGTCAAATGCTAATGCTGGAACAGGTGTTACTTTTGTATCATTAGGATCTGGTAATATTCATCAGTTAGAGATGACTAAGAAACTTGAGAAAACTGTTATTGATATTGATGGTTTAATTCAATCACCAATAGCATTTACACCAGTTAACACTACAGTTTCAAATAATGTTGGAGGAAATATATCATCAACCTCAACTATCTTTAGTGTTGCAGGTATTTCTTCATTATCAGAGGGAGATATTCTTGAAGTTGGAACTGAGTTAATGAAGATAGCATCTGTTGGTGTTGGTACAACATCAGTTGGCCCAATATCAGGTGGTGGTGCAATTAATTTAGTTGGTGTTGAAAGAGGATCATTGGGTAGCACTGCAGCAACACACTCAGATAGTGATGCAATTAGAAAATTTACAGGATCATTTAATATTGTGGATAGTAAAGTATTCTTTACAGATGCTCCGAAAGGAACAAATAATGTAAGTCGAAATACATCTAATTTGGAATTTCCAAGATCAGAATTTAATGGAAGAGTATATCTAAGAAATGATTATTCAAATAATAGAATCTTTGATGATATTTCTGATGGATTTACTGGAATAGGTGCAACACATAACATGAGTGTCAGTGGTGTGAATACAACAGGTATTCAAACTGGTAGTACTGTAGTTTTATTGAATGGAATATTCCAAAAACCAACTACAGCAAATAATAGTGGTAATAATTATGATTTTGTTGGTGTAGGAACAACCGCTACAAATATTTTGTTTACTGGAATTTCTTCTGCAAATGGAGAAAAAATTGTTAGTCAGCATGATGTTAATTTAAATCAATTACCTAGAGGTGGAGTAATTGTTTCACTAGGATCAACTGGTGGTCAGGGTATTGCACCTTTAGTTGGTGCTGCTGTTACTGTAGTTATTAATGGAAGTGGAACTATCACTAGCATAGGTGCAGGATCTACAGATAAACATGGATCAGGATATAGAGGAAATGTAGCGATCGGAGTTACAGATGATACTGGCAATGGATCTGGTGCTAATGTAACAGCGACCGTAGGAGCAGGTGGTACTTTAGCATTTACAGTAGTTAGTGGAGGAACTGGTTATGTCAAACCTAAATTAAACATACCAGATCCTTCCTATGAGGCTCTTGAAGTTACTGGTATATCTCGTCTTGGTATTGGTGCAACTACAGATACTGGTCAGGGGTTGAAAGTTACTGTTGATATAAGTGCGAATCCAACTACAGGAATAGGTTCAACATTATTCACAGTATCATCATTTAAGGTTGCTAGAAATGGTTTTGGATTCAAGAAAGGAGATAAAATTAAACCAGTAGGACTAGTCACTGCTCGTGGTGCAGTTCTAACTGATTTTGAGTTAACAGTTAATGAAATATTCACAGATGAATTTGCATCATGGGACTTTGGTGAGTTTGATTATACTGACCCAATTAAAACTTTACAAGATGGAGTTCGCACTCGTTTCCCGATACAACTTAACTCACAATTATTGAGTTTTGAAATAGATAGAAATAGTGCAGATTCATCATTAATAGACATGAAAAATCTATTATTGATATTTGTAAATGGTGTTATTCAACATCCCGGTGTTGATTATGACTTTGAAGGTGGAACAACATTTAACTTTACTTCACCTCCAGATGCAGACGATGATGTCGCAATTTTCTTCTATAAAGGAACATCTGGTGTTGATACCATAGTGGTTGATGTTGTTGAAAGTGTGAAAACTGGAGATGTCGTTGATATTACAAGCAATAATGCAATATCCGGTACAATTGCACAGTCAAGTCGAACAATTGTTGGTATTACAACATCAGATACCTTTGAAACTGAAATTTATACTGGTGTTGGTATTGATGAAGTTAACTTCAAACCACTTAATTGGACTAAACAAAAAGTTGATAAGATTATTGGTGGAAATATTATTTCTAAATCAAGAGATTCAATTGAACCTCTAATTTATCCAACTGCAAGATTGATAGGGGATTTAGGTACAGGCACTGCAGAAGGAACTAGCATATTTGTTGATGATGCGAAGTTCTTTGATTATGAGGAAGATAATTCTGCAACTAGTTTCCAAATTAATGATATTGGTGTATTAGTCGTGAATGATATATCACCAGTTGCTGCAGCATTAACTGCAACAGTTTCAAATACCGGTCAAGTTGCAATTAGTGTTGTCAGTGGTGGTAGTGGTTATGTGGGATCAACAACAAGTATTTCAATAGCAGCACCAGTTGGAGTGGCTGCAACTCAATTTGCAGTTGCAGGAGTTTCAACATTTGCAGTTGCAACTGGAAATATTACAAGTGGTATTATTACATCAGTAACAATGAATAATGTTGGATTTGGTTATACAAATACAAATGTCCCTGAAGTATTAGCACCAACTCCAAATGTAATAAAAGAAAGCATCACTAATATTAAAAATGTACAAGGATTCTCAGGTATTGTAACTGCTATCGAAACTGTTACGGTGGGTGTTTCAACTCGTGGATTGAGAATTGGATTGAAGAAAGAATCAGGTAACTTTAATGATTTAGTTGCTGGATATCCAATATACATATTTGATACTCATGTAGGTAATGGAGTAACTTCATTAAATACCAGTGGTGTAAATGCAGATACTGTAGGAATTGGAACTTCTTTTGCAGATAATGTATACATGATTCAAGCAATAAGTAAGAACGCAAATGTTGCTGAAATTTTAGTTAATATTCATTCGGGTGTAAATACAACTGGATTGGGTGTGACTGTTGGTATTAACAGCGGAGTAAATGGTCGATTCTCATGGGGAAGATTATTTAATGCAGGTGGAGGAGGTGCATTTAATAGAGCAAATCCAGTCGCTATCGGTATAACCGGCAATACAGTGGGTCTTACAACTGGTGTTGGAATAGGTACTTTCCCAACATTGCAACGAAGAGTTTTTGGTCTTCGTGACACTGGTGCACTCCGCAAAAACTTAACATGATAAAAACTAGTATAAATATAGGAAAAAAGCAATAAAATGCCAGCAGTTGTAACAGATCAGTTTAGAATATTAAATGCAAGTAACTTTGTTGATACAGTTACAGGGGTAGGAGGTACTGATCCATCTAGTTCATTTTATGTGTCAGTTAGTTTACCAAATCCTACAGTTGTTGGCTTTGGTAGAACATCCACATGGGATACAGCAACTCCAAACCCAGTAGATAATATTAATAGTGTCAATCATATTGGCGATACCAGTTTATTTGGAAAAAGAGTAATTGGTAAGAATGTAAGAAGATTAGTTCGTAGAGTTGATTGGACGCAAGGAACAAGATATGAAATGTATCGTCATGATTATAGTGTAAGTTCACCATCTCCAATTACACAGTCATCTCGTTTATATGATGCCAGATACTATGTAATGAATGAAAACTTTAATGTTTATGTTTGTATTGATAATGGTTCTTCAGGTATCAACACAACAGGTAATGCATCTCAGGATGTGCCAACATTTACAGACTTAGAACCATCTAAAGCTGGGGAGAGTGGTGATGGGTATATTTGGAAATACTTATTTACTGTTTCACCAAGTGATATTATAAAGTTTGATTCAACTGATTTTATCGCAGTTCCAAATGAATGGACGACTACAAATGATGCTTCAATTCAATCTGTAAGAGAGAATGGAGATTCTGATACAAACAATAACCAAATTAAGAAAGTATATATTGACAATCAAGGTGAAGGATACTCTGGTGGACTAGGACAAGAGTTTAGTATTCTTGGGGATGGTACTGGTGGTAAAGTCGTAGTTGATGTTGTAAGTGGTAAAATAACAAACGCAGTTGTATCTTCTGGCGGTAAAGGTTATAGTTATGGATTAGTTGACTTGGGTTCAATTAATGCAAATGCTTCGACAAAAGCAAAACTAATACCAATTATTCCTCCATCAAAGGGACATGGACATAATGTATATGAAGAACTAGGAACTGATCGCGTATTAGTATACGCAAGGTTTGGTGGAGATAATAAAGATTTCCCACTAACTACTAAATTCGCTCAAGTTGAGTTGGTTAAAAATCCAACATCAATCGGAACTACATCAATTTACTTTGGTGATTCTTATTCATCATTAAGTGCATTTAAATTCACATCAACAAATGGTACAACACCAGCAATTGGTGAAAAAATCACTCAAACTTTGGGGAGTGGACTTAAAGCAGTTGGTTATGTTGCATCATTTGATGCAGAAACAAAAGTAATGAAATATATTCAAGATAGATCATTGTATTTTGGAAACTCAACTGATCAGACAGATTATGTTGGTATTTCAACTGCAGGTCAAGTTCTTGGATTTGAATCATCAACAAACCAAGTTTCAGGGCCAAGTGGATTTAGTGGATCAATTGAAACTACATTCAGTCTTGGTATTACCACAGTAAGTTCAAAGAATGTAGGACTCGGAGTGACTTTCACAAATGGTCTTGCTACACCTGAGATAAATAAAGGGTCGGGTGATGTAATTTACATTGACAATAGAGCGACTATTACTAGGAACTCAAGACAAAAAGAAGATGTTAAAATCATTCTGGAATTCTAAAAAATGCCACAGAAAACTAATTTAAATATAAATCCATATTACGACGATTTTTCAAAGGATAGTAACTTTTATAAGGTATTATTTAATCCGGGTAAGCCTGTTCAGGCAAGGGAATTAACAACTTTACAATCTATCTTACAAGATCAGATTGAATCGTTCGGTAGTCATATGTTCAAAGAGGGATCAATGGTGATTCCCGGAAATAGTCAATATGATTCAGAATATTTTTCGATAAAGTTAAATTCTAATCATTTAGGTATTCCAGTATCATTATATGTTGACCAATTAAAAGGAAAAATATTAGAAGGACAAAGCACTGGTATCAAAATATTAATTGATGATTATTCATTACCAAATGATGCTACAGGAATTACAGATTTAACATTTTTTGTAAAATATCTTGATGCAGGAAACGATAATACCTCAAAATTTTTAGAAGATGGTGAAAATCTTTTAATACAAGAGTCTCTTGTATATGGAAATACTTTAATTAATTCAGGAGATACTGTAGCAACTTTAGTTGACATAGGCGCATCAGCAACTGGATGTAGAGTTTCTATTGCCGATGGAGTTTTCTTTATTCGTGGACATTTTGTAAATGTATCAGCTGATAAGTTAGTTCTTGACCCTTATACAAATACACCATCATACAGAGTTGGATTATTCATCGAAGAACAATTAGTAACTGCAAATGATGATGATTCTCTCTATGATAATGCAAGAGGATTCTCAAACTTCGCGGCTCCCGGTGCAGATCGTTTAAAAATATCTACAACTTTATCAAAAAAAGGTCTAACAGACTACAATGATAAGAATTTTATTGAAATCATGCGTCTTGATGACGGTGAATTAAAGAAAGTTCAAAATAAAACACAATATAATTTAATTAAAGATTACTTTGCAAAGAGAACATACGAAGAATCTGGTAACTATTCAGTTGGAAACTTCAAAATAGAACCTGCTGAATCCTTAAATGATGGTATATCAAATGAAGGTGTATTTAATTCAGGAGAAAATACTGACCAAGGTGCAACACCGACTGATGATTTATTTGCACTAAAAGTATCTCCCGGAAAGGCATATGTAAGAGGATATGATATTGAGAGACCTGTAAGTACAATATTAGATATTGAAAAACCAAGAGATAAGAAAGAAATAGAATTATCTTCTGTACCATTTAAGTTTGGAAATAAATTTCAAATTAACAATGTAAACGGAACACCAAAGATAGGAATTAATATTGATAATCAAATCAAATTATCAAATCAAAGAAAAACAACTGCGAATGCTACTGCAATTACGGGAGCAGAAATAGGATCCGCAAGGATTTATGCATTTGAGAATACTGATGCTGCATATTCTGGTGCGTCTACTAAATTTGATCTATATCTTATTGATGTTCAGACATATACATCCTTAGTTTTAAATACTGCAGTATCATCTACAGAATTACCAGATACTGCGTTTGTAGAAGGATTGAGTAGTGGTGCTTCTGGTTTTGCAAAATCTGCTGGTGGTAATAGTGCGACTATCACATTAAGAGACACATCAGGAACATTTATTGTTGGTGAACAAATTAGAATTAACGGTCTAACTACGGTTGCTCGAAGTATTAAGACAGTCACAGCACATAGACTTGAAGATATTAAATCAGTCTATCAGGATTCCTCAGTATATTCAGGGTTTGCATTTGATTTCAGTGGTGATTTGGTTCTTAAACAATCTCCAATAAGAGAATTGGGGCCTGGTGATGAAGTTAATGTGGATGGATCTAATATATTGACATGTGCTGGAAAAACATTTGGATCACTAAAAGTTAATGATATAATTATTGTTAATTTAACCAGTAATGCATCACCTGTATTTAACCGTGTAAGTGCTATTTCTGCCGATTTGAAATCAGTCACATTAGTAGCAACAACTAGTGTTTCTAATGTTTCCGTAGGAACTGTCTTACAAAGTAACACACCAACAGGTATTAGAAAAGGAATTCCAGTAATACAAGATGAAGGAAATGGATTATTTGCACAACTTGAGAATAAAAATGTTTCAGATGTATCATTAACTAACTCAGATTTATCAGTCAAGACACAAATTACAGGTGTGGCCATTGGTGCAACTGGTGTATTTTCTGCAAATATTACAGATACAGATTTAGGGTCTGGTGCAATCTTTGAAACTTTTGATGAAGATAGATATTCAGTGCATTCAACAAATGGAACTATAGAGCCATTAACATCTGATCAAGTAACTGTATCAAATAATGGTCAAACTTTACTAATACAAAATTTAACAACTGCATCTGCATCAAATGTTGTTGTGAATGCAACTGTTCGTAAGAATGATATTAAAATTAAACAAAAATCATTTGATAGAAGTAAAAAAATAAATGTAACTTTAACAAATTCTGGAATATCAACAGCAAATGGACTTACAGAAAATACAGCAGCATTTGGATTAAGAGTTGAAGATAAG
>Ga0181402_1000431_pt1 | contig 15631 bp, 35 predicted proteins | sample 25SPOviralmetaG_FD_130131 | JGI IMG/M metagenome (GOLD analysis project Ga0181402, IMG submission 130131) | Marine viral communities from the oligotrophic San Pedro Time Series (SPOT) site, San Pedro Channel, CA, USA - 25 SPOT_SRF_2011-08-17 | ecosystem: Environmental > Aquatic > Marine > Strait...
AAAAAGAACATCCTCAGTTTTATTCTGAGAACCTTGAGTTCAAATGGTCAATTCGTCACGAAGTTCCTTATTTAAGAAGTCCCAAGGAAAATTTAGAAATTATAAACGAAGATTGGAAAAGTATGTGCGTATTAACTGATGGTAAATTCAAAATTCAATTTCAAGATAAACGATGTGAAATGAACACTCAAGGTGATTTTACATATTGGTATCCCAATTTACCGCATACAAATTATACCGATACCAAATCAACTTTGTTTACAATCCGTTGGGTAGATTAAACACTATTTATAGAATAGTGTTATGAATAAATTATACGGTAAGCATTCAGTTCCTTTAATTATTATTCACGGAGGTGCAAGTCCGATTGATCCGAAAGGAAATGCTTTAACTCAAGCAATAGCAAGCATTGAAAAGATAGCATCAATTTGTATGAATGAATTAACATCAGGCAAGTCAGCAATCAAGATTGTTGTGCAATGTCTTGAAATGCTTGAAAATGATGAACAATTCAACGCAGGTATCGGAAGTGCTTTGCAATCTGATGGCATTCCTAGATTAACTTCAAGCATCATGGATGGAAACAAACAAAATTTAAGTGGTGTAATTTCAGTTCCGTATGTAAGCAATCCAAGTAAACTTGCGGAAAAACTTCAAAATAGAAATGCCAAGGTTCTTGCATCTCCTGGTGCTGAATTGCTTGCAAGAGAAATGAAGTTACCCGTTGCTTCCAATTTGACCGAGGATAGGTCTAAAAAATGGTTGCACAATTTACACAAAGAAGATTATCCGTCAGCAGTTGAACATGATACGGTGGGATGTGTGATGATTGACAACAAAGGTAGATTAGCAAGTGGATCATCAACGGGTGGTGTCGGCAACGAATATCCAGGAAGAGTTAGTGACAGTGGAACAGTCGCAGGAAATTATGCTTCCAAGTTCGCTGCAATCACAGTTACTGGAATAGGAGAGCAAATTACCAACGATGCAGTTGCTTCAAAAACCGAAACAAGAATTCGTGATGGAATGTCTCTTGAAAATGCATTTAAAAAAACCTTAACAGAAGCAAAAAAACGAAAGCATTTATATGGTTATATTGGAATTGATGCAAATGCTAATTATGGAATTGCTTACACCACCAACGCAATGCCATACGTGGTGTTTGGTGCAAATGGAACTATAACAAAGTACGACTACTGACCCAATGGATTGCTTTTCAATGTATCAAGCATTGAAATAGCCGCATCTAGCTTTTTGTATTCTTCTGCGATGGTTTCCACCAGAATCTGGTGTTCTCCGATTCCAACCATATTGTTTTCGTATACGGCAAGATTTGCTTTTGCCATATCTACTTTAGCTTCGTATTTTTTCACAAGGGCAGAGTGAATGTTTTTTGGTATTTGTTTGTTCATAGCTATAAATATAATTTAATTGTTTTTAAGAGTCAAGATGATACTGTCTTTTTTGCAATTCTTCAAAAACGAGTTGCATATCGTTTTTTGTTTGAGTGCGAATAGTCTCGGCGGTTTCACGCAATAAATCATAAACTGATAATCTTGAACGAATTTTTTCGGTCAATTCTTTTTTTTCTTCAAGATGAATTGCATAATAATGATCATCTTTAATTTCAAGTTCAGAATAAATTTCGTTGAAATCGTTTCGCATATCTTTTATTTTGTTTTGAATGCCATCAAGCAATTTTTCATGCTTTTCAATTCTTGCTTCGATTACTTTTAAATCAAACATACAAAAATATCCATTTATTGTGAATGCTTGTGTAAGCATAATGACTTGCTTTTTTTGGTGCAGTTGGCATAAACATTGCATTACGACTTGGATGTTCTGCTTTGCGACTTTGCCAAATTGTAGGATTATCATCTGTATAATAAACCCACGGACGAATGCTACGATTCCACGGATCACGTAAAGTCATCAACGGGTCACTTAATCCAAATGCCTGTTCGTAATACAGATACATATGAGTTTTATTTACATCACATATCCATCCGTTTACCTGCATCGGAAAATCAATTATTAATTGCTTTAATTCTTTATACGAATAAAAGTCACTTCCAACCATAATAGCATTTGTTTTGCTCATACAAGTATGATACTTAAAATCTTATAAAAAGTCAAGGTTTTTTGCGCCACAACTTGATTCTTTTTTTTGCTACAGTTGTCCACCTAAATTGATAATCAAGATTACTTTCACGATCATAAACTTTTTCTGTATCTGTCCACGCAAATGTAGTTGTATCAGTTTCATTTTTTCGCCAAGGAAGCATCCATCTATTCCAAGGGTCCTGACCTATGTGTAAATAATCTGGATCGTGTATTACGAAAAAACGTTCATTTGCAATATCAGTTGCAAGGCCTATGTTCCAAGCATGATTAAAAATTGGATACTTTCGTAACAATTCAGGTTCATTCCATTGTTTACCTGAATAAAAATTAATGTTTATACTTTCCATCAACAAAATGTTTCTTGTGAGATCGGCAAAAACAATTTAATAAATTTTCTTTGCACACTTACATAACGATATGAATATCCTGCATTCATAGTTTCTGTACAAGGCAACCATTCATTTTCTGTTTCATCGTTGTTGTGTGTCCATTTACATAATGGTCTTCTCCACGGATCAATAATCGGATACTCGGTGTTTGCTATAAAAAATCTATCGGCTTCACGGTCTGCTTCTGTACGACCACTAACTCCGTATCTCCATGCAAAGTGGTTCATTGGTGGAAATTTAGATAATAAAACATTTCCGGTCCAAAACTTTGAATTTGAGTTTACGTTTAATATCATAATCTATCGTATAAAAAAATATAATATTTTGTCAAATCAATAATCGTATATTCGTTTATACAATTTTGTATGCTTGCCTTGAATTGTTGTGTATCTTTCTAAAAGTGGATATTTCTTTTTTCCGTTTAAAAACAAATGAGGTGTAGGTAAATCCCACTCACAACTTTCTTGATGATCTCGCCATTTCCACGGAATCATTTTACGAAACCAAGGATCAAATTCTGTATCAGAAATGCAAGTAATTTGGTTTGCTACATCAGGATCACAATCAACATCCATTGGATCACAAACATACGACCAATGTTCATGATTTTGAATTGGATGTTTTTTCATAAGTTCAACAGTTCCCCAATGATCACCCATTGAAAAATTCTCTAAAATTATTTCGTCAGGATGGAACGCACACATATTTTGATTCATCGGCATACCTCCACAATGGAATTGATTTTCCTGCAACCGTGGTGTAACGAATTTCGTAAAGTGAAGCAGCTATTTTGCTTGTTAGTTTCATTGTCCAACCTTTGCAGTCTAATAAATGATTATCTGTATCAAGAAACTGCCATGCTCTTAGTTTACGATCCCACGGATCATAATTGTGATCAAACGGAGAATTTTCTTTAAGCATCAAAAAATTACCTTCTTGTAATTCCCAATTATCATTTTCAATTGGATAATTGTTTTGAACCAAGTCGGTTGCATCCCATTGAATATCGTTGTGTTGAATATAAAGAGGAATACTATCTGCGTAGGAACTCATGTTATGAAATTTGTGCTTTTTGTCGAATAACAAAATAACTTTTAATTGGACCGTGCAAACGCACAAGTTGGCCTGCTACTGTTGTATTCCAAATTTTCATACTTGGAAGTTGTACTGAATGGTTATCACCTTGCTTCACTTGATTTCCGTGTTTTGCAGAAAACTTGTTATTTCCAATTGTCCAATCGCACATTTCTCTTCCCCAAGGATCGCACTCAGGATACCACATTTTACAAACCATATTGACCGCAATTTCGTTTGGTTTATTTTGATGATGAATTTCAAGAAGTTCCCATTCTTTGAAATTTATTTGTGGATACTTTTCAAGAATATCAAGTATATAACGTGATTTCCATTTACCACAAGTATCTTTATTAATGTTAAGTTCTTTTACAGGCATTATATTGAATAATTTGCTTGAACAAGATAAACATCAATTTTTTGTTTATCAACAGTTACCCAACGAAAATAAGTATCTTTATGTGGTTTGTATTTTTCCCACTTGGTGTTTTTTTGCCAAACACGATTCCAAGGATCATACACAACATCACCATCGGTAGTTACAATTTTGGTTGGTAATCCAGGATACCAATATGCGTTGCCACATCCTAATACATAATTTACATCATAATCTGATGAATTTCTTACCGGATACTTTAACAATAGTTTTTCTTTACTCCATATTCTCATTTATACACAACTCCATAATGTTATTGTTTCTCCGTCCACTTTTGTGTATCCATACACAAGTAGCCCCATTTCATCTACGGTGAAAGTTTTTTTGGTTTTGGTGAAATCACGATTCCACGGGTCTTGTTTGATGTCGTGCAAACAAATCGTTGAAGTGATAACATTACCCGTGAATTTCCATTCCCACATATTCTTGATTGGATATTTTACTAACAATTTATTTACATCCCACATTCTTTTACTATTTTATGATATTATAAAAAATATGTCAAACGTTATTGTTTCGTTTACGATCATAATATTCACTCAAAGTTATTCCTAATTTTCTGCATTCTACACGATGCCAAGGATCATTCCATTCAGAATTTCTACGATACAATTTTATTGCAAATCCATTTACCGAAGTAACCGTCATACAAGTTTTCTTATCCATATCATCTAATGGAGGATGTGGCCAATCTACAGGTCCCCACATTTTCGGAGTTTCGTCATGATCAGTTTTATACGGAAGCATTTCTCTTCCCCAAGGATCACATTTAGGATTTGGTACAAGTGCAATCAAATGACTACGATAACTGTATCGTTCAACATATCGTTCCCATTCATCGTTGTTGGTAATAGGAAAAGCATCGGGACCAACAATCTTTGGATAAATGTCCCAAAATTGCCACTTCTTAATATATATAAAATCGTTGTTTGTTTTCATAGATATTTGTAAAAACGAATTCCTTTGTTTTCTATTGTTGTCCATCGATAATCAATTCCGTCAAATGTATCTAACCATTCATATGGACCACGACCATATTTTCTTGCAAAGTTTGTTTCTGCGTGAGCAGTTTCAGTTGCCGTCCATTTTCGCAAAGGTCGATTCCAAGGATCATAATCGAGGAATTTTTTTTGCCGTTCCGTCAACACACTTACATTTGTTTTCGTTGCTATATTGAATCGTATATCATGTGGAGAATAATCATACACAGGATTCGTTATAGGATATTCTTTGATAATATAATCAAGTTCTTCGTGCCAAGTATAAAAATGCTCTTGATTTTTGTTGTATATCAATTGACCATAATTAGTCATACGAACATTACCACGAATTGTAATAGGTTCAATCATTCTTCTTAAAAATCAATTTCAGTTTTACGTATTTTCCGTTTACCGTAACATACCGATAAAATTTAAGAACATCAGGATCATTGGTTTCTGGTTTCCAATTTTGTGCTCCATAGCAATCTTCACCTGGTTGAGCATACGCATAAGTCCAAGGAATAAGTGATCTTTCCCACGGATCGGTTTTAATATCTACTAATAATGGAAGGTTTGATGTTTTGTTTTTTTCGGTACGCACGTGAGTAATCCACTCACTTCCCAAACGAAACCATTGTTTGTTTTTCGGTTCATAATCAGATTGAATTTGCAATCCTTCACCAGGAGCAAGCAAATCAATATTCAAAACTCCGTCTTTAATTAACATCATTTATACAAAGGATGACTTGGTGAAGGATACATCCACAATGCAACTGTTTTTCGCATAACCGATGTTAACCGATAATATGTTCCGTTGGTGGTTGCATTCACCCAATCGTTAATTTCGGTTTGTCCGATACGATTCCACGAAGTTAGTTTTCGTCCCCACGGATCAGTTTCAATGTGCTCATCCAAGTCATAAAAATATTCAAATAAATCTCCATTGATTTGCCAACGTTTGTTGACAATCGGAAATCTAAACTTCAACTCTTGAAGTGAATACCAATGAACATTCGGATTAATTTCTATTGTTTCTTTTGCCATAACTTTATTGCGATTCCTTTTATTGTAGTGTAACGAAATTTATCATAATCTTTCACGGTCATAGAAACTTTTATCCAATTATATTTGTTTCCATCACCATCTTTGAAATTCCACGCAATAGTTGGTCTTCCCCACGGATCATTAACAGGATTTTCAACGATTGAAACAATCATTGGATAACGATTGCTTGTTCCATCTATTTTCCATTCTTTGATATTCTCAATAGGATACTTCTCAAGAAGTTTGCCGACTTGCCACGAAAGGCCTCCATCAATTAAAACTTTTTCATCTCTCATTCTTTAAATACTTTACCAAAAATATTATAAAAAGTCAACCAAAAACTTGATTGAAGTGAAAAAAAGTTGTTGATGAAATCAATAACTTTTTTTTGCTGAAAGACTCAACTTGAAGGTGGTGGAACAGGTTCCCAAGGAAACACAATCCAATCATTTCCTACGATGTCTGTATGATAATAATCGGGAATGTAACTAGAACTACGTCTAACAAACAAACTGCAAGTTGTAAGAGATGTAACATTTTTATTGCGACCAATATGATCAATCAAAAACTTGAAAGTTTCTCCTGTGTCTGAAATATCATCAATCAACAATACTTTTCCTACCAAATACGGAGAGCAACTTTGATACAATACCGAGTCTTTTCTTTTACTGATTCCGTTTAATTGATACGAACGTACACCCATCGTTCTAAGTTCACGTACATTCATACATTCGGCAATTATTGTTGCGGGTATCAAACCACCACGACTTACACCCACCACCGAGTCAAAGTTGCCATTTTTTAATCTACTTGCCAAAGTTTCACAAAAACCTTGGACTTGTGTATAATCATAATATTTTCTGTTGTTCATTTTTATTCGTCCGTTTCTATATATCCTTCGTCAAATACCGGAATTTCCCCATCCGTTGCATCGTTAATTTCATACCACAATTTGAATTCTTCCAAAAACGAAATGTAATTGATACTGTCTTGTTCCGAAAAATTTTTCTTATAAATGTCGTTTCCGTATTTTACGGCAATGCTTATCTGACGATTATTCATTTAATTATATTAAATAAATTACTTTTCTTCGTCAATATTCTTTTTTTGATTTTCCAATTTTTCTGATAAAGAATCAGCATATTTGTATGCGGCCCAACAAAAGAATGAAATAATCAAATGAAGAATGCTCATCCAACTGCCATTAAAAGCAAGCATAAATGCGACAAATAAATTGATCCAAAAGAAAATGTAATTTGCTTTGGTACGAAACGGAAGTTCTGAAAACGTCATTATGGTAATATCATACCACTAGATAACTTAACTTTCAAGGTTTTAATTGTACTTTTTTGAATTGCTTCTTCTGCTTTTGCTTTACTCATAAAGTAACCAACAAAACCTCCAGGTCCGTTACCGTTGTTGGAACTAAGCATATAAACGGTAAATGGACACATATCTTTTGGTGCGTTTCTCCATTCTTCTATTCTGTAAAGGCAATCTCCGTATTGCCAGTTATACGCAGTTCTTTTCATTCGTATATTATAAATATAAAAAAATTTACCAATTTGATAAATAAATTAAAAAAAATAAATTATATATTTATACGTATATTTTAACAAAGGTTACAAATCTTTGGGGTGGTTTCGTCTTTAGTTGGTATGGAGTTATCGTGGGAAGATGAGACCACCCTTTTTTATTACTCGTCTTCCTCTGAAAATAAATCGTCGAAATCAGAAGAATCCAATGTGTCATCTAATTCAAGTAATCTCGTTTTAATATCTATACCAAATGCTTTAGATGCAACACGAATTGCTTCCAAACTTTCAATTTCTGTCGTGATTTTATCACCAAGTTCTTTACACGCATCTGTTTGAGTTTTTATTATTCTCTCAATTCTGTTGACCTGCCAGTTTTTATTTTCTTCTTTGAAAGTTTCCAATCGTTCAATTAATCTGTCTAAAACTTTTAACCTTTTTTTGATTTGCGTTTTACACCAATGAATTGTTGAAACATTTCCTTGTGCTAATTTGCACAATTGAAGAATTTGCTCACGTGTATCATCATAACCATTTTTATCATTTTTATCATCACCCATTCTTGTTAATTCATACAACAATAAATATGGATTACTCTGAAAAAAGAATCAATATCTTTCTTTATTTATTGTCATATCACGATAACTATCCATACGACCAAGTTCTTCCTGCATATCCTTTTCAGTATACACAAAATGATCCGTGTCAAGATCACCTTTGATGAGTTTCTCATCATCCATAAGATCAACACTTGGTTTTCTTCCACGTTTCTTGGGTCTGTTTACCATATTCTTGGATTTTCCATCAGGATATTGATAAAAAGATGCCATATAACGAATATTCTCAATTCGTTGAGATTCGTGTATAGGATTTGGAAAAGGCAACTCATAAGTTTCCACGACTTGCTTTACAACCTTGTTTTTAGCACCCTTGGGACGTCCACGACCACGTTTAACGGTGTTGGTTGACGTGTTCTTTTGAACTTTGTTTTTGCTACCTTTGGGACGACCTGGTCCTCTTTTTTTGATTGATGTCATAATTTATCTATTATTGTTGTTGTCTGAAATTGTTGTTGTTCTGATTATGATAGGTTGATTGGTTAAATACAAATAAGTTGCGTATGTATACGCATCATCTTCTTTGCAACCGATTTCAACGAATCGTTTTTTAAGTTGTTCAAGTAATACTAAATCTTCTGCCAATTCTTTCCAATCCATACTCATATATATTTCCGTTAAAATTATATCAACGGATTTTCTACTAAAACTATGTCAGACTCATCTAAAATAGTTTGTGTTCCAATTGTAGGATACGAAACTGCATACGAAATTTGGGTTTCTCCGTCTGGATCCCATCTTGGTGGTGGAACTTCTATTCGGTAGGTAATAATACCAACCAAACCAATTCCGTTTCTGTCTCTTACTCTATCTTCGTTATTAAAACTCATTTTATTTATTCTCTCTTTTTGTTTTATGCAGTTGCAGTTAAAGGTGAAAACTTGTATCCTCCACCCTTACGAATAAGATAATCAACTCCGTAAGGACCAACACAAGAAAGACCAAAGTCATCAGCAAGAACTGAACCTCTTGAATGCCTTGCAGGTGCCTTCCAAGTAGCAGGCTTCATAATGTCACCAGTTGAATAAGAACCCATACTCTTGGTGTTTCCGTCTGTAAGAGCAATAAAGCAATAAACACTACGCATATTGCCATCACGATCAACAGAGGCAATTCTAAGAAACTTACGACCGGTATCAGCAACTACATACTGATGATCTTCGGCAGTTTCCGCATAAGTTGACGGAAAGTTGTTACGGTAATGATTATGCATATTTTGGTTTACCAACTGCATAAAGTTTTCTATTCTCTCGTTTATATTTTGATCGTTATTCATATTTTTAATATTTTTGTTTTGGTTCTTTCTCACTCTCAATACAAGTATACTACCAAAATTATTATAAAAAGTCAAGCATTATTTTTATAATAATGACCAAAGTGCTGATTTGGCACGATATATCAAGCAATATCCTGAATTTCGTATAAAAATGATTGATTTCCACTTGAAATCCACCAGTGTGCTTGATATATCAAGCATAATCACACAACAAGCAGATTTTCTGCTTCGTGTTGTTCAAGCAACTGACAAATTGCATAATCTTTTGCTTTTACTTCACATTCCCATTTGATTGAACGATATGCCATTGGTGGAAAGAAGTTGTCGGTATAATAATCACGATGACTACGCATTTTATCTTCTTTGCCTTCTGACCAATGAAACACAGGTTCTACATCGTTTGGCCAAGTTTCCAAGCAAAGGTTCATATTTGTTTCTACATCGTTGTCACACGTGTTGTTGCAGACGTCGTGAAGGTTGTCGTAGCATATCGGAATAGCAACATCGTAATTGTCTTTAAGATACTGATGAAACAACAATATATGTTGCACACTAAAAAATCCTTTGTCTTCGTTTTCTAAAGTCAGACGATTACGAACACTATCATTGCATTGTTTAAATGCGTTGTAAAAACGATCACCTACATCTGCAACTTGTTCTGCAATAGATGCGTTTTTGTTGCTTGGACTCGCATTGATGTGAATATTCACAGGCACTGTATAATCCTTTGGCATATTCATTTTGTCAATGATGCTTGTTTGAAAGTTAAGTTCTGTGATAGTTTTAACAACAGATGCTTCATTAAGAGAAGCAAGTACATTGAATTGATCAGGATGACTTCCAATGCTTACAGATGAATTGCGTATTTGTTTACCAAGATTTGCAAGGTCTGTTGTAATTTGTGTGTGATTATGCAGTTTTTCGTATGTTAAATCAAGTGTAGGGTCTGTAATAAGAGGAAAACCTGCACAAGTAAGACGATAATGTGAAATACCTTTTGATTCACAATGATCAATAACTAAACCTGTAACTTCTATGTTAATTAAAATTCTTTCCGACAATTCTTTAATAGCATGATCGCGATCATATAATGCAGTTAAATCATTGAATCGTTTGCGAGTCATTGTGCGAAACGCAATATCCTTATTGATGCTTTTTAGTTGTTCAGAGATGCAGACAAGTCCTAGTTTCATTTATATAATATATTATAGTTTTTATAAAAAGTCAAATTCATTTTTTGAACGCAGGATAAAATCTCACACTCATATAATCATCTGTTTGATCGAGTGCTTCTATTTCTGATATAATCCATCCCATATCTGCCAATCTTGGATAAATAATTGGAAAATACTTTTTGCGACAGCGATACAAAATGCAGTTGTCTATATCAATTATATCATATTGCGTTTCCGCAAATTCTTCAAGAAGTGCAATTACCTTGGACATCAAGAAACGATAACGATAGCAATGCAACAAGCAAAAATAGTACCAGGAGCAATAAACTTTATGAATTCATCTCTTATACGATAATGCATCAATAATGCGGCTCCCATAAAAAATGCCATTGCCAATGCAGTCGGTATAGTCATAAATGGAAAAAATATTGCTACGATCAACGCAACTGCAAGCATTGGTTTTGCTAAACTTGTGTACAAAAAGATTTTTTCACTAAGACCAAACTCAACGAATTCTTCTCTTAATGTTTTTGCCGATCCACCACGATATTTTGTTGGTTTATCTGAACGGAATGTCCATACATTAAAAATAACAAGTGCTACAAACACCTGTAGTAATATTGCTACTTCATTCATATCAATTAAAAATAAATCCTAAAATTATAAAAATTATTATATAAGGAGTCAACCAAAATATTGACTCAGTTACGCAACGACTCCAAAAGTCAGTGTATTCTTCCTGCATTTGTTGAAGTTGTTTTTGAGAAGGTTTTCGTTTTGTCATTGTTTAAATGTGGTATGGACTTCATCCATTAATTCTTCAAGCTTGGGTTCTGGTAGCACAATGCTAGGTTCATCGTCATTCATGCAACTACTTAAACTAACTAATGTTTCTACTATATCAATCGAATCGGTATTTTTGTAACATACTTGGTTTACATCACCAATAACTCCTGAGTTTATTTTACCAGGATCGCAGATAATTTTTCTACCAAACTTGTTAATCTTTTCATCATTGAGTTCTTTAATTGCTTTTTTAATTGTGTCACGAATTTCTCCTTCAGCAAAATAATCGGAATTATACGTAACTTCCACTTCAAATTTACATTTCTTTGTCATAACATATACTAAATTAAACTATAACGAAATGCTTGTCAATGTTCTTCTTCGTAAATTTCAAGTCCTTTTTCTGAAATATAATCGCAAGTGGAACTTAAAATTCCATCGCACCTCATAATTTCTCCATTGGCATTTACTTCAAATATACCTTCGTCACGAACCATTGAATGACCATCTTTATTTTGTCCTGAATAAACTAATGTTCTTCCGATTATACTTCCATCTTCTCGTTCTTGATCTATTTCGTAGCACATTTGAATTGTACCATAATTAAAATCTTCGGCATCTTCAAATTCGTGAAAATACTCAGAGAATGCTTGCAATGTTGCTTTTACTTGTGGTGTCATGACGCATTGATAGGTACACAATCAACATAATCCGTTTCGTCCAAGAAAAATCCTTGGTCACGTGCAGAATCATTCCGACCTTGAAATCCAGGTTGATTATTTTCTTCGTAACAAGCAGTATGATAAAAAGTTGCACAATGTTCGTTGTCTAAACAAATGCTTTCAGCATTTTCATCTATGTCCCAATTATCTCCAAATGCGTGTTCATCGGTACGATTACCAATGTTTCCGTATCCATCATACTCACCTTGAATCACTTCTCCTGTGTCCATAACCATCGTAATTTTATTCATCCAATCAATCTGCTTGGGTGAGTACGGTGACACGATGCTTTTTCCACAACACTTACAATTCCAACTAAAAAATCCCATTTTATTTATCTCTCCTTTTATTTATTATTAATATAGCACATTGTGCTGAAATTCAACCATTGCATCGGCAGTTACCATCAACTGACGAATAACCTCCCGTTCTTCATCGGTAACGTGTAAAGTTTCAATGTTGGTACGAACCTCCCAAATAGGACCAATGTCGTTTTCAAGCATTGCGTTACTTAGAATTAAAATTGTTTGTTTTGCTACTTCAGTCATTTTATTAAACTGATGTTTCGTGGTACAATTCTTGATCAATTCTGTCAATCTCGGAAACTGCATCTGGTTCCATAGTTACATAATAATCCAATTCTCTGCGAAGGTCTTGAAAGTAATTTGCAACGAAGGTTTTAAAATCAAGCAACGAATCATCAAATTTTGCTTCACACGGAACACAAGCACTTATTGCGTGTGCCATTGCAAGAAATGCTTCATCAGATGAATCACGAACGTGACTCCAATCAAACAACATATCCTTCATTGATTCAGAATACATATTATTTGATTTTTCCGACAAATTTCCGAAACCATCTGCGTGATAAAATCTAATATCTCCATCTTGTTGATTGTTGATATGCTCGGTGTTTTCACCAGTATGATGAAGAAACGACATAACATAATCGTTTGCTAATCGTGAAATCACGGGATTACTTAGTTCAATATTCATTTTCTCTCTTTTGTTTGAATTTTTAATTTGGTTATTACTCACTCTCAATACAAGTATACTACCAAAATTATTATAAAAAGTCAAGCATTATTTTAGTGGACTCAGTAGAATGTTACCACCCGAACCAAGTGTGACTTTAAACCTTTTGTTGTCAATAATAACAATTTGGTCAGAAGAACGTGAAGTAGGTTTCCGTGAACTTGAACTATACCCACGGCCGAAAACTTCTGCATTCTTTTTGGCACTTGCACGATAGTTACGAATTTGTGCATCAAGTGCTCGTTCGTGTTTGCTTCCACGATACAACGACATAATACTCGTACTTCGTTTAGAAGAATATGGTGACTTGGATGTACTTGAATAAGAAGGTAGTTTACGACTAACGGTTCCTCCGACAATCTTGTTAGGATCAATTGCAAATGCAGTATTAAAAGTCGCAAACGCAAATATAAATACAGTTAATAGAATATTGAATATTTTCATCTTTTTTTTGTTTAGGTTAGTAATCTTATTGTTTTATAAGAATACCAAATTACCTTTGAAAAGTCAAGATAAAAATTATAAAAACTAAATTTTACTTCATAATTTGAGCATTTTTCATAAACGATACAATAATATATCGTGTACCTTTCGTGGTTGCTCTTGCACCATGCTTATGAGTTATATTTCCAGGATGAATAGAAACATAACCTTGTTTTTCTTTGATTAGTTTCTTTTGATGTGAGAAATATGTTCCACCACCTTGATATTCATCAAAATTTGAAAGTGTGACCAACGCAGTAATATTTGAAGCATCGTGATGCAAACTCAAATGACCTTGTGCAGTTGGAACATATTTAGCAAGAAAATCTTCAGACTGCATATCCGTCCATCCGTTTCCGTTTAAACTAAACGCATGATAAGATGCAGGCATTACATATTCACGCAAAATTTGATAATAGATTCTATCCATTGCGATGACTTCTAATAACATATCAGTTGTCGGATAAAATTCATGTCTATCTGTTGTCCACGCATTTGAATGTTCTGCTTCCTCTCTTATTTTTTCGCAAAATTCTTGCGTAAATAATGGCATTGAAAAGCAGTTATCAAATGGTTCGTCAATAATAAGTTCCCATTCTTTGGTTCGTGCTGAATACGCAACGAATTTTGATTTCCATTCTTCAGGATCATCCCAATAAGAATATAAATCTGGATGCTTTCTATTTGACAAATCGGTTCGTGGTCCTAAACTTGAAGCAGGTCTTGATTGCTTTACAATTTGTAAATCTGCGTTAGGTGCATATGCTTCAAGATCAGTTGCAATAAAGTTTAAATCCTCTCTTGAATGACCGGCATAACAAGTTGCAAGAAATTCATCAACTGGTAAAATGTAATTATGGAATCCTTGATCAAGAAGACTTTTAATTCCTTTTTTTGATAAAATATAAGCATGAGTATTGTAACTTGCTGTTGGTTTTACAATTTTTCCGTCACCCACAGGTTCATCATGAGTTCTAATTGTTCCAAGACCTTCTACTAAGTTTCGTCCAAGATAAAACAAATCAAAGTCGTTAGGTAGATTATCAGTATACTCATTGGTAAGTTGTTCAACAACTTGAAAATCTTCTTCTAATATCAATATGTTGTTGAAATTATTTTTGTGAGCATGACTCCAAATCTTATGATGCGAAATTGCACATCCGATTGCACCGGGATCAAGTGGACGATTCCAATAATCATTTGATGAATCTTCAAGTTTCCAATTATTGTATAATGTATAATTATTTTCGTTTAACCACGACTCTGTGATACCTGCTCCATTGACCGCAGGTTTTCCTATAATTGGGCCCTCGTATGATGGAATCAACTTTTTTCTTATTTCAGATTTCCAACGTTCTAGTTCCGTATCATCAAAACTTAAAGATATAATGTAAACGCAATCTATATTAAAAGCACTCATATTGTATATATATTTTTCCCATTTAATTTTTATACGGTTCCAGTCGCAACTTTGAATGTAATTGTCCAGATTTTGTTTATTGAATGTTTGATCAATGTTATCAAATGAATGTAAATTAAAATCTGCGAGGGTTTCTTTTAATCCTGCAATTTCATTTACTATTGGTTTGACTCCATGACCAAGCATTTCTAGTGCAGTAATACAAAATGTTTCTTCATAATCAGTTGGATAATACCAATACTCACACTCTGACATTTTTTCGTACAACTTTTCTAGTGGCAATGATCCGTGGAATTTTATACTTTTAATTGATTCAATTTGTGATAAAAAGTGCTTATTGAAATATTCCAATCCGTATTCTGGTGTAGAGATATTCAACTCTGCGTTTGGTAGTTTTTGGGTTATTTGATTCCACTCATTTAAAACTTTTTGCAAACCACGTTCAGCATGAGATGTGTAAATGAAACTATTTTTACGTTTATTATTATGTCTGTGAAACTTATCTAAATCAACTCCGTTTCCAATTACACTCTTC
>Ga0181402_1000434_pt1 | contig 15536 bp, 13 predicted proteins | sample 25SPOviralmetaG_FD_130131 | JGI IMG/M metagenome (GOLD analysis project Ga0181402, IMG submission 130131) | Marine viral communities from the oligotrophic San Pedro Time Series (SPOT) site, San Pedro Channel, CA, USA - 25 SPOT_SRF_2011-08-17 | ecosystem: Environmental > Aquatic > Marine > Strait...
AAAGTCTGTACCACGAATAGCTATCGTAGCACTTGGAGTTTTTATAAATATATTTTCTTTGTCTATAGTTGCTAGTTTTCCTGTGATAAATCTTGCAGTACCACTAGCAAACTCTAGAGCCATCTTAGATTTGGATGGGTCAGGGTCATATATAAACTCATCTATGATAAGTTCAGAGTGCTCAGTCAATCTAACTTGGCTGTCATCTAAAAAAGTAATGCCTAATCTCCCGTTAGAAGTTTGAACATTATCGTAACTATTTATGTCAAAGTCTAATGAAGCTTTAAAAGTATCGTTTCTTACAACTCTACCTGCTCCATCTAGTTCTGTTATGTTGCCAATATTAGCAGCTTGTGCCTGTACCTTGGTCGTTTTGAATAATACAGATAGTACCACCAGAACCAGTAGACAATATTTTAAGCCAGTCATTATCAATTGTACTCATTTGGTTTATATTAAAAGTTCTGCTGTTTCCTGTTTGGTCAAGGTAGAAGTATCCTCCTGCATATCCTTGCCCATCAAAGTTTACTGTATTAGAATCTCCATCTACGTCCATGTAGTTTGTACCACCATCATAGTCTATATCAGCATTAATTATATTACCATCTCCGTTAATAATCCAATCTAAATCTGTGTTACTTGCCATAGCAGATGTAGCTAAATCAAGTGTGAAAGTATTTGTACTTCCAGTAACATCTACATTAACATTAGAACCATCAGCTCCGTATGTATTAGTAGGGTCTACTTGTATAGTAAAGTTATTTGTATCTCCATCAAACTCAAAAAAACCTACAAAGTTATCAGCAGTTATATCTCCTAAAAACTTACTAGTATCTCCAATTTGATTTATATCTAATGTCATTGATGCACCATCTAAATCTAACGGTGTCATTGAACCTGCAGAAGATAATAATCCTCCTATCAAGTTAGCCGAACCCAACTGTTCTAAATCTAAATTAGCAGTAGCTCCAGATTGCTCAACATATATTTCGTTATCAGCCCCGTATAGCACTGATACATTCATCAGTACAATCAGGCTCATTAATTTTAATTTTTTCATATTCCCAATAGCCTCTCTCTATTCCTATATTTATTATATTTAAAACACCTGTCTCTATTGCCTTTTGTAAAGCTATAGAAACACTTTCATTCTCAGCTACACCACCTTCTATCTCTACAAGTTCTGTTTGCTGTTCGATAAAACGAAATATATCCTGAGAAATACTTGTGGATATAATGCTTTTAGAAACTAATGTTTCCATTAACACTTCTCCAGTTGATACAGATATTAATCTTAACGATATTGTAACTGTATCTTCTCGGTACTGTTTACTATTACCTATCCCTAGATATCTAGCACCAGCACCCCCAGACCTTAGATTAGCTTCATAACTAATAACTCCACCCTGAACTAATAAACCCGCAAAAAGCAAAGGTTTCATCTTGTTTTTTTCTTCAAACTCTTTACGAGTGCTTCTAATAAGTTGTCTTTCTTTTGTTAGGTCATCTAAACCTACACGTTCTACAACTCTAAAAAACTTACCGTCTGCAGTATGTTTAAACGCCCTAATAAGAAAAGCTTCAGGTGCTTGTGTAATAGCTGTGCTAAATAAAGCAAACGTACTATTACTTCTTCTCTGCCCTGTTAAATCTTTAAAGCTATTAGGGTATATAGCTATTGTAGGTTTAATTTTTGCTGCTGGTAAATTCTTTAATTCTTCTGATTGTAAGTCTAATATTGAACTAGGCTTTATATCTTGTGTTAATACTAAGTCCTGATTCTGATTTAGAACTGCACAACTAGAAAGTAAAGCTACCAATAGGCAAAGAAATAGTCGTTGAGTTCCCATCGCTGTCCGTTATAATTAAAGTTATTATGCCATCGACAACATTGTATTCTATTCTGTTGCCTTCTAATTCCAATACACCGCTATCACTTGGAGTCTCACCAAATAAATTTTCTACTAATTGTCTTGATAACTGTGCATATATTCTAGATTCTAAATTTCTAATAAATCTAGCTAAAGTTGTATTTTCTTTATCTCTTTCTATCTCATCTTGTAGTGCTTTTATTTCTGCCTTTAAAGCTTCTTTACGATTGAACTCTTGGTTCTGTATTGTAAGGTAATGTGAAGATGAGTTAATACCATTAAAGCTAGGACTCTTAAACTTAAATACTATCTCATCTGCAATACTTCCTACAGACCAGAACATAATTAACATAGTCCAAAAGAACATACAAAACTTACAGTTCCTTATAGTTTTTTCACTTTTAAATGTTGGTATTAATTTCATAATGCTTTATCGTTTATCCAAAATGCAAATAACATAAGTCCAAATACAGATACTTGTATTATAGAAGCTACAGTAATTTGTTTCATTGGGTGTATATCTACAATTTTTTCTATCCAAGATTCGCTTGGAGAAAGATTTACTACTTGTAATATTTTCTTATCAATCTTTTCTTTGGTCATCTCTGTCTGCCTTTGCTATTTTATCTATGTCTACTAAGTTGGGTACGCCTAGTAAAGTTTTCAAGAGCACATCTTGTCTAATGCTTTGATTATCTAATGCTCTTACTCTATCTATTAAACTTACAATAATCCCGTACTGACTATCAAGTTTAGTAGATACTCTTTCTTCCATAGTATCTAAAGATGTTTGTACTTTATCGTCTAAGGTATCTAATTTAGTCTCCATACCATCAATAATTCTGTTGATAAGTTTCCACACAAACATACCTAAACCAAGAGCTGCTGCAATAGGAAAGCCTAGTTCGGTTATTAATGCTACTGCGTCCATTAGTCTTTAGAAGTGTTAGAAGCTCCGAAGTAAAACGATATTACAGCACTTGCTAAACCACCAAGATAACCTAGTACAAGGTTTATAAGAGCTTCAGAGTTCTGCTCTGGAGGTTGTAAAGTGACAAGAAATATGTATCCCATAAAACCACCTACAACAGCTATACCCATAATACGAGCTGTCCAATCTTTACTAAACTTATTTCTAGCGTCTTGTCCATCAGCTACTTCTAGCTTAAATACATCTACATCAAGCTCTTTCATTTGTACTTCAAAATCGTTTTCAGCTTTTTTAAGTTCTAACATTTGTTCAGGTGTTGCTTCAGCTACAGCTTTTTCTATAGCTTTAGGATTGTTAGGACAACCTAATACATCAGCTATCATATTAGCAGCCATGCCACCCATAGGACCACCTAAAGCAGTTCCTAATGTAGGAGCTACTGCACCAACTATATTTTTTAATAACCCTTTCATTCATTCTCTCCGTATATTGTTTCCATTAAATCTTCAAACAAAATCCTAAAGTCTTCTAAAGATACAAAACCCATATCATTTCTTCCTTGAAATAAACAATATTGTCTGTAACAATTTTCTAATTGCTCTTCAGAATACAGAAGCATTTGGTTGCTCCAAGACAGTCTTTTGTAGTTCTATACTACGTCTACCTACCTGTTTAAACCATCGGCTATCTTCCATTTGTCTAGCCATTTCCGCCCAATCTTTTTCTCTACAAGCTTTCAACATATTTTTAAACTTTGAAAGTCTTGTGCCACCTAAATTAAAACACATGTTTACTAAGACATGTTGTATTTCTTCTGGTAGTTTATAAAATTCTTCTTCAGTACCAAACACATGTATAGCTTCTTTTAAATGTTTATTAAAATCATCTTCGTAATACATATCTACAACTTCTTGTGTAACAGATGTACCAACTTCCCAATCATATTCTGGGTCTTCAGGTTGACAAAGGTGTCCAACTCCAAGAGTTTTATATCCTAGACTATCTTCATATATTTCAAGGACTTCTCCTTCATGTCTTTTAATATCTGCCTTACATTTTTCTATATTCATTTCACCAATCCTAACTCAATGAGTTGTTTTTTAATTCCTGCGTTGTCTGAATAAGACTGCCCTGTAAATTTATCTGTTCTGTCTATTGCGTTATCTTCTGTATAAGGTACATCGTCTTTACCTTTTACTATACCGCCTTCTGATTTTAATGTCCTGTCAGAAGTTTCTTCTTCGTTTAACTCTTTAACTATATTTTTTACATCTCTACCAAAAGGTACTACATCTGCCACTTCCTCTCCTAAAGTTTTTATTGGAGTTCCTTCTGGGTCAAAAGCTTCTCCCAGAGGTTTAAGAGGAATTTCCATTAAGTCTGATATTAAGTTTAATACAGGTACAAGTTGATGAGTAGGTTCTGTACCAAATCCACCATACTGTAACATACCTCTAATCTTTTCAGGAATAAAAGTTGTTATACCAGAAAAACCTATTGTCTCTCCAAACTTTTCTAAGTTAGTAGCATCAAATCTTTCTTTTTTATAATCTTCATTAGTAGATAAAGATATCTGTGCATTCATTACTGCATAATAAAGAGGAAGTGCAGCCATCATTCTTAAAGCTAATGCACCATCTCCTTGCTCTACTCTAGCAACAAGAGCATTTGTTTGTGAAGTTTTTGCCTGTGCCCAAGATAAGAAACTTCCTAAGAACTTAACTTCTGGTCTTTTAGTCTGTGCGAATAACCTTCTATTTCCTACAGTAGGTATCAAAGCATCTCTATCTGCGGCTTTAAGACCTGCTTTATTTAGATATCCTTTAGCTGTAGCATCTTTCATTGCTTCATCTAAATTTTTAAACTGTTTTAAATATATAAAGTTTTCAGGAGTTAAACCAAACGAATCTATTTCTTTTTGTAAAGAACTCTTTACTTTAGTTCCTTTCATTTTTTTAGCAATATCCATTGCTCTATAAGTACCAGCATCAAAAGCAAAGTTACGTGCAAGTCTAGTTATTCTACCAAGCTGTACAGTTTCAAAGAATTTTCTAGTGGCATCCATCGCATACCTTTGAGTCCTTGCTGCTCCGCCCTGACCGTATAAAAATACATCTGCCATTTCTCTTTCTATAATACTATCGTATCTATTATTACCTAAAAAGTTATCTAAGAATGTAGCATCTTTTCCTTTAACTTGTTTAGACTTACCGCCTAAAGCTAAAGCTTGTTGTGCATTACTATTATACTTTATTTTCATCTGTGCTAATGCAGACTTAGACGCTGGACCATAACCACTATTAGTTATTGTTTGTAGTAAGTCACCCAAACTAGGTATAGCTACTTTAGTAAGCTTTGTAGTAGCTAATAAAGACTGTAAAAGTACAGCAGTTGTTTGACCACTAGCAGTAGAAGGAGCTGATTCTATTTTATACATTTGAAAATATGCAGATATAGAATCTTTTATTTTTTCTTTTTCCTGATTAATTAATTTTTCCATAGCAGGAAAATCGTTCATTAATTCTTTTAAAGCTTTATCTTGATTGCCTTTATGTTTAGCTAACAATACTCCTTTAGGGTCTTGTATCTTTAAATAATTAATTTCTATAGCTTTAAATATTTCTTTAATCCCTTCTCCTTTAGCACCAAAAGCCCTTGTAAACTCAGCAACAGGAATAGTATTTTCTGTTAATTGTTTTAAAGTAAGTGCAGGATTCTGCTCAAACAAATCTGAAACAGATGCCCTAGCTTCTTGATTGTATAAAGTTCTTTTCTTATCAAAATGTCTTGCAGCATTTAAAATAAATCTTTCATCTCCAGCTGCGTCACTAGCAACCTTATTACCTGCGAATAAAGCATCTCCGCTTTCTTCAGACCATAAACTATTTTGTCTTCTCTGAGTACTAGATTTTAAATAAGTATTTGCTACGTCTGTTGCTTCTTTATCTGATAAAACTTTAACATTAGAATCAAGCTTATTTTCGTTTCTACTTTGTAATATAAATGCATTTTTTAATCTGTCTCTTATCTTTTTGTATCTCTTAGATTTTGACATAACATTACCGCTAGAATCAAGTATGTCATCAAATACAGATAATCTAAACATTTGAGTAAGACCATACTGTGCTTCGTCTTGAAAAGTTAATCCAGAATCTTCTGCATACTTTTTAAATCTTAAAGTATATGAATCTATTTCTTTAGCAAGAGCTTTAGCTTTCTTATAATTTTTATTTAATAAATCTTCTGGAGTTAAGAACGAATGTTTATTAGATTTTAACTTAGTGTTGTTTACAATTTTACCAGCCAATACAAGTACATCATCAGTATGCTCACTAACAATCTCTATATATTCGTTACGCCAATTACCCAGCTGAATTATTTTAGATTCTTCTACACTTAAATCTTTGGTTACGTTACCTGCTCTTACACCACCGCCTTGAAGTTTAAACATTCTCATAGCGTAATTAACCACAGGACTAGAATAAGCTAATAACTCTTGAGCATGAGAACCAGCTGTTAAAGATTTTAAAACATTATAATTGCTTCTTCTATATTCAATTTCTAATTCGTCTACAGCTGCTTGTTTAATATTAGTAGGTATTAGCTCAAACTGCTTGGACTGTATTCTTTTTTGAAAAGCTCCTAACATAAAACCTGTAACAGCACTTGCATATAAACCTGTATTATCTCCACCTTCTTCTGAGAAAGTAGCTCCAAATCCAGCACCAATAACTCCACCAAATAAAGGTCTAGTCATTTCTTGTACTAAAGCTCTTGCCATACCTTCATCAAGTACCTTTTGTTTAAACCCTTGAAGTAGTGCTTCACTTGTCATATCTACAAGTTTTATAGGAGCTGCTTCAGTTACAAGTTTTTCAGCTTCTTTATCTAATTTTATTTTTTCTTTTTGTAGTAAAGTTAATTTTCTTTTAAGAGCAACCTCTGGTTTTTGTTTTCTTACCCCTATTTTCTCTCCACCTGCTTTTAAAGCATCTTCTATTTCTTTTTTAGTGGTAGGTTTTTTTGTTAAATTCTTTAATTGTTTATTTATTAATGTACGTGCTTCATCAATTTCTGCAAGTCTACGATATACAACACCTAAAGACTTTGTAATTTCTTTATTAGCTTTAGCTGTTTCTATTGCAGCTTTTTCAGCTGCTTCAATTTTATCAGGAGATATAGGTTTTATTTTAGTAGCACCTTTAATCTTTACAGGCTTAGATTTTTTTCCAGTCTCTTCAACAACTTCAATAACGTCATCCACACCTCTACGCATGTAAGCACTTACAACTTCTCCAACACCTGCACCAGCAACACCTAATCCAAAACCTAAAGCAACTTCTTCTTTACTTACTTCACCATATAAAGCTTCTTGTCTTAAAGCTATATCAGTAGCACCAAAAGAACCACCAGCACCTAAACTTGCAATCTTACCTGCTTTAGCTATTTTAGCCCAAGGTACAAAGAAAGTTACTGGGTCTACTAAAGCTTGACCTACACGACCAGCTATAACAGCTGCATCTTCTTCTCTACCTCTAAACTCTGGAAACTCTTCAAATATTTTTTCTTGTCTTTTTGCTTCGTTGGCTGCTCTTACATCTTCGTAGTCTCTATCTTTATCAAACCCTGCCTCAATTGCAGCTTTTGTAATTTGCCAAGCACTACCTAAAGCTGTCATTTCTTGAGCAGTACCATAATCAAACTTCCTAGAAAAAGAAATATCGTCTCCTAGTTTTTGAAGTTGTGCAGGTTTTTTAGATGTATATGTTTTATATTCTTCAGACTCAAAAAAGTTAAATTCTTTTTCTTCTGGCATTTCTGGAATAGATTCTACAATTTCTTGTTTTTGTTTTTCTATAACAGGTTCAGCTTCTGGTTCAACTATAGGTTCTTCTTGAAGAGAACTTTGCATTTGTTCAAGACGTTCTTTTTCTAATCTTAATCTTTTTTCTTCTTCTGTTTCTTTTGATGCACGAACATAACCCAAATATTCTTCGGATTCAAAGAAATTAAAACTGTTATTTTCAGCCACTATTTATTTCCTATACTGAATTAAATTGATTTTCTAAATCTTCTAAAAACTCTTCAACGTATTTTCTATATTCGTCTTTTGGAGTTTTAAAATTTGTAACTATATTATTTTCTCTTTTCCATTTATTAAATTCAGTACTATAAAACCCAGAAGTTTTTCCTTCTAAAAATTTATCAGCTCTTTTTTTAATTTGATTAAAGGCACGTAATTTCATTTTAGATGGTATGCTTCTAAGTTTAAAAGATTCTTCACCCATTTTTTTCATGCCTTGTTGCATACGACCTTCAATATCATTAGGAGATAATAAAGAAGAAGAAGTTTCAGTTTCAACAGTTTCTTCAGGGTCTAATAAAGATTTTGAAGTAGTAGTTTCTACAACAGGTTCTTCTTCAACTTCAGACGTACCTATTTCTTTATTAATAATATAAGGAGTAAGCTCGTCTTTAGTTTCAGGATTTTCTTTTATTAATCTTAATAATTGTTTTTGTATGTTATCTGATTCTATATCCGCACCATTTGCTTCTACACTTTTTATAAAAGTTTTTGCAAGACTATCTTCAGGTGGCGGTGGTGGAGTATCTACTAATCGAAGTTTAACAGTTTCAGGAGTACCTCCTCCTCCTAAGAAGCCCTCTCCTTTAACTTTAGGAGATATTACAACATTAGCAGCTATAGACTGTCTTAAACCATCAGCAATAAATTCTCTAAACATAGGCTCAGTTACTATAACATCACGTTTATTTTGAACATGATTAACTAATAATAATTGTGCTTGTTCTAAAGCACCTGCAGTAATAGAATCCCAATCACTTGTTGTATTTAATTGAGTTTTATCAATAGGTTGTCCACCTTTAGTTGTTTTTAATTGCTCTCTCAAAGCTAGTATAGTCATTGTTGAAGTTGTTATTTTACCTTCTGGGTCTGATGCTGCAAAAGTTATATCACCCATATAAGTTTCTTTATCAGCATCCATTACTTCATTATAAGCGTCTTGTATTCTAGGGTCTAATTTTTTTTCTTTAGTAGGGTCAGCTGCTTTAGGTTCAATAATTTGTTCCATTAAAATATCTATTTCGCCATCTTCGTTGTATAGTTTTGTAGCTGTTTCTATACTACCGTAAGACATTTTTCTAATTTTAATTTTGTTTAACTCTTGTAAAAAAGGTATATCTAATTGTTTATGAAGTCTTTCAGGAAGGCTTAATACTAACTCTTCTTTTTCAGCATTATCAAAAGCTATTTTAGCTTCTATCATTTTATCTTCGTCTGATAGACCAAACTTTTTATTAAACCTTCTACTTAGATTATCTTCTTTAATATATTTTATACCTTCAGTTTTTAAAGTTTTAAAGTTTTTATCATAGTCTTCATCTTTTATACCAAAGTAAGGTTTGTAAGTTTCTGTATCATTTAACCAAGCATCGTATTCATCTTGACTATCATTAAAAGCTAACTGATGTAATTCTTCATCATTATATTTAGCAGTAGTAGCACTTGAGTTTGCTAATCCTTTTAATCTTGTTTTTTCTGCATTAACAAAAACTTCTCGTACAGTTCCTGTTTCTCCTTTTTGCTTCATTATATCATTATATTTTTTTTCAGCTTCTTTTATTCTTTTTCTTTCTCCTTTTAAAGCTGTTTCTATAGGTAATAAACTATTTTCAAATTCTTTTGCTCTCTTTAATGCTTTCTTTCTTATTACAGCATTTGCACCCGTAATGCCTACTAAAGCAAGGGCTGCAATATTACCAAACCTTTTTTTCTTTTTATTTTTTTTCCTAGCTGCAGAAAGTAATGACTTTCCTAATACTTCTATTGCCATTATTCTTGTACCTCTTCTTCTGGTTTTTCTAGTAAACTTTTAGGAACTTCTAAATCATCTAACTTCTCAGCAAGAGTAGACGGCATCTTTACAGATTTACTATTTTTGGTTGCTTTATTTTTTGCTGTAACTAAAATCTTTTCAAGTTGACTAACGTCTTCTTGTTCTGGTTCAGAATCATTTGCATCATCTTCATCATCCCTAACAATAGTGTATTCAAGTCTTCCAGCTTTTTCAACTAAAGACATTATTAAATACATAGTAGGTTCTATTAGAATCATCATTAAATCAGGATTCCATAAACCATCTTGAAAACCCATAGTCAATATAATCTGAGCAACATCTGATATTGTATTACCATCGTCTATTAAATCAACAATAGCTCTATATGCTTCAGGCTCTGTTAATTGTATAAACAAAGTATCTAAAGCTGGTTGTAGTTCTACAAACTTAGGAGCTTGTTCAAAAGGTCTAGGAGTTTCAGGATTGCTTGTTAAGCTTTGTCCCGGAACTGCTGGTTTTTTATTAGCTAAAAAAGCTAACCCATCTTGACTATAGTTTTTAGTTTCTGCCATTTTAATTATCCTATGTTACGTATTGAAGATTACTCTGTTGTTGCTCTTCTTCTTCATTGCTATAAAAGAAATCTTGCATAGGTTGATTTTGATAACCTTGTACAATTAATTGTGAATCGGTTGGACCCATGTAAGGAGCAACAGAAGTAACTTGATAGTTTATGTTTTCTATTGTGGGTGCAGAAGTAGATTCAAAATCAGATATTTGAGGATAAGCAACACTTCTTCCTTCTGTTTCTTCTTCAACTTCTAAACCTGCTGGTAGTTCTCCTGTTGTAAACATAGCACCTACAGTTGTCTTAGCTGTATCAAAAGCTTTAGAGCCTCCTTTAATTAATTTATCACCTGCTCTTGTTAAAGCATTTTTAGGGTCAGTAACTTCTTTTACAAAGTCAGCACCTGTCTCAGCACCATAACTTCCTTTAGAGAAAAAATCATCTTGAGCAAATACATCTTTTGCAAAAGCTTCATCAGCAGTCATTACTTTAGCATCTCCTGTAACCCATTCAGCAGCAGCTTCAAATTTATCAGTTATGCCTGTTTTAATTTTACCACCAAGTTCTGAAACTTTATTTAATCCTGCTGAGATACCATCACTAATAAAAGTATATGCTTTATTAATTCCAGAAGCTCCCATATGTATTCCTTGAGCTAACTTACCTACAGCTTTTTGAAATAAATTAGATTTACCTGCTAGGTTACTAGCCATAGCACCAAATCCTTCGGATGCTAAAAAGCCCATGCCTTTCATAATACCCCCAACTGCCCAAGGCATTATAAATCCTAATGCAATTTGTCCGAGTACTCCAAACTTTTGAAAAGGTTTTGCAATCTTTCCAAGAACTTTACCAATTCCTTTTGCAACTTTTTTAATACCTTTACCAATTTTTTTAACTACTTTTTTAAATGCTTTTTTTATTGAACTAAATATTCCCATTGTATTTTCTCCTTATCCTTTCCAAGCTTTAATTAATGTTGCAACACTTCGTAGTGAAGAATCCCAGTTTTCTGCAGAAGCACCTTCGTTAGCTAAAGCTGTTGCATATAATTGAGCTTCTCTATTTTCTTTACCTTCAGTTGCTCTAAAGTCTTGGTCAGCTTGGTCTCTCAATTCTTGCCATAAGAATGATTGAGCAGCAGAACTAAGATTAAAAGCGTTCTGTGCGTTAGCCATTGATACTTGATTAGCTGCAGCAGTGTTAATTGTATTAGACTGTCGTCTCCACGCTACGTTAGATTGCTCTACAGCTTGAGCATTTGCTGCGTTCCACTGGTCTCTAGCAAACTCTTGAGACGAATTAAATTGATTAATGTTATTTACCATACTAGCATTTGCTTTTTCTAAATCAGCACCTACTTGAAACTCTAAAGCTTTTTTAGCGTTCTTTTGTTGAGCATTAAACTGTTCCATAGCATTAGCTTGTTGAGTATTACTCATTTTAACTTGTGAAGCTAGTCCAGCCATAAACTGTTCTGTTTGATTTTCACTAGCAGCATTAAACTGTTTAGATGCATTATCAGCAGCTTGATTACTTAATATTCTCTGTTGCTCTTGTTGAGCTTCCATCATACTAGCTTGTTGTTCATTACTAAGATTAGCCATATCCATTTGTAAAAAGTTTCTAGCATTTTCTGCAGCTAGTCTTTCTTGAGTAGATAAGTTTGCTAAATCTAAAGATGCCATTGCTGTAGCATTTTGCATAATAGATTGTTGTTCAGCATTCATGTTTGTTAATTGAACAGTCTGCATAAACTTACTATCAGCTAAAGCTTTTTGCTGGTCAGCATTAAAGTTTGCCATGTCCATACCAGCATTGACCTGTGCATTATTCATTGCAGCTTGTTGGTCATTACTAAGTTCTGCTAGTCCTAACTGCTGTGCTAACTGTGCGTTAGTTTGAGCAGCACTAATCTTTTTATTATAGTTAGCTAACTCAATTTGATTTTCAGCAGTCATGCTTTCGCTATCTGCTTGGTTCTTAGCTGTTAAGTTAGCAAGAGCAATTTTCTCATTTGTACTTAACTTAGCCATGTCAGCATTTTGTCTTAACTGTTCATTCTGAGACATAATTTGAACATGAGTATTCAACTCTTGCATTCTAAATCTATTCTCTTCTGTAAAGTTAGCTGCATCGGTTGCACTTCTTTCAGAAAGATTTGCAAGTTCCATTTGTTGCTCATTACCTAAATTAGCTAAATCCATTTGCTGTGCCATAGCTGCATTAGTTTTTCTAAAGTCTACCAAGTTTTGTAAGTTAGCTAACCTCATCTGTTGGTCAGAACTCATGTTAGCTCTAGATGTAGCGTTACGTTCTGCTAGTTCAGCTAATTCTACTTTTAAACTTGCATCAAGATTAACTTCTTCCATACGAGAGTTAAGCTCTGCTTGTCTAGTAGACCTTTGAACTTTAGCATTTAGTTCAGATAATCTAAACTGATTTTCTGCTGAAAAGTTTGCAGAGTCTGTAGCAGCTCTATCCTGTAACATAGCAAGTTCAATCTGCTGTTCATTAGACATGTTAGCCATGTCCATTTGTTGTGCAAACTGTGCATCAGTCTTTCTAAAATCTATTAAAGTTTGTAGATTTGTAAGTCTTTCTGTTTGTTCCGCTGTCATTGTATCTCTAGCAGCAGCATTCATTTCAGAAACTCTTTGCATCTCAACTTGTAAAGCTGGAGAAAGGTTAGCCTTTTCCATATCTTGATTAAGTTCAGCTTGACGCATAACTTTATTTACTTGAGCATTATAATTTTGTAATCTTGCTTGTTGCTCTGAAGACATGTTCTGACTTCCAGCTGCATTAAGAGCTTGTAAATTTGCTAAGTCCATCTGAGCATTAGCATCTAATGTAGCTATTGCTGCTTGTTGTCTTTGTGCAGATTCTTGAGAAGCCAATGCTTGTTGGTTCTGTATGTTCTGCATTCTAACTTGTTGTCTATTCTGTGCAGTTTGTTGTACAGCACTTTCATTAAAAGTACCTTGTTGTACAGCAATCTGTTGAGCCATCTGTGCAGTTTGTGAAGCAGCAGTCTGTCTATTAGAAAGATTCTGCATTCTAAGTTGCATACTAGATTGAGCTTGTTGCAAGTTAGCTTGTTGTTCGTTTGATAAGTTTTGAGCTGCACGTGCTTGAAGAGCCTGTGCGTTGCTCTGAGCCATTGGAAGAGCACTCTGTATGATTGCATTAAACAATGCATCTCTTCCTACTGTAGAGGCTGACATGCCCCTAGAAGCTAGTTGTTGATTAATAGCATCAACAGCAGGTTTTGCCCATAAAGGAGTTTCACCATCTTCCATACCTGCAAGTAAAGATGACATCTGTGTAGATACTAAAGCTTCTTCAGGAAGTGCTGCAATTGCTGCATTTACTTCAACAGGATTTGAATCTACTTGAGCTTCTACAGTTGCTGGGTCTTCTGCTATTGCAGCTGTAATTGGTTCTGGTACGTTACCAACAACTGCCATCATGTCTGCAGCAGCTACTGTTCTTTCTTTACCAGTGACTGCTTCCATTGATGCAGCAGCCATTGTAGGTATACCACCTATCTGAGAAGCATCTCCTTGAGGTGCAGTACCTGTAATAGCTTCACGACCTTCTAAGTCTACTGAAGGTGCAGTACCTAACTCATTAGCTATTCGTGTTGCAGCTTCTCCAACTTGAGCTGTTCTTTGTGCAGCTGTTTTAAATGCAGGTATATCATCAATCTCTACATTGTTTGCTTGAGGTGTAAAATCTGCAGCAAAATATTCTGCAACTGCTGCAGTTTCTTTTTCAACCTCTTGAACAGTTCCTGCAGTTCTTGTAGCAGCTGTTCCAGTTTGTGCTACTCTTGAAGTAGCTGTTTTATATTCAGGAAGGTCAGTTAAATTAACTCCTCTTTCCTGTGCTAGAGCATTTAATTTATTAAGCTCATCTTGTCCTATTACTTGTCCTTCTCTTGTAGTAGCATCTATATCTGCTACATCTGCAACAGTCTCTGGTCCACCTTCTCTTGTAGCACCTTCAAAAGTAGCAGCATCGCTTAGTTTTCCAGTAACGTCTGCTGTCATTCCTTTAGCAGCTTCAGCATCAGTAATTTCTGCTTGACCTGCTCTTTCTGTTAAACCTTTTTCTCCTACTACAGCTTCTCTACTTACAGTTCCAGTTGCAGCGTCTATGCTTACGTCTTCACCAACTTTAGTAGCATCAAAAGTAGAAGTAGTAATATCATCAGGAGCATCTGTTTGTTTAGTAGTTCCTGTTGATGCATCTGCTAATGTACCAGCTGTAGCAGTTTTTGCAGTTATACCTTCTCTTCCTTCTATTTGCTGTGTAGTAACATCTGGTCCTAATTCAACTTCTCTTGCATCTGGAATTGTAGGTGTAGTACTTGCTAATCTCTCAGCTCTTTCTCTAGGTGTTTCAGGAGTAGGAGGAGGTGTATTATCATCAGTACCACCATCATCAGTACCACCATCATCAGTACCACCATCATCAGTACCACCATCATCAGTACCACCACCGTTCTGTGACCAACCACCGCTTTCACGGTCATACGTCCAACCATCGGCTATAGCTTCTTGAATATTATTATAACCTTCAGTTATCCACCATCTTTCTTGACCGTCTCTAGTACTGGTTGCTCTAGTTGCACCTGCAGGTCGGTCTTCAACAGTAGTAATAGCAGCTTGTGAAGCTTGTCTAGCTTGAGGTCTAACCTCACCTTCTCTACCAATAAACATTTGGTCAGAGCCTTTACCGGTTGTTGGAACTTTTGAAATAGGTTTACCTGCAATAACTCCTTTATTCTCTATTCCAGTTTGTGAAGTACCTGTATTTACATTAGGTATTATTTGATTATCTAATCCTTGATTATTTCTTTCTAACTCTTCTCTACCAGTTATTTTTCTACCTGTACCTCTTACAGAAGGTATTGGTTGTTTCGGTTGTACAGCTTTCTTTGGGACTGGCTTAACAGATTTACGTATAGGTTGTTTAGATAAAGGTGTATAAGTAGTAATATTTTTTAATTCTTGAGGTTCTTTATTAGAAACACGTCTACCTTTATTATATCTTTTTCTAGTTGATTTTTTCATAATATTATATACCTATTTTACTTAACTTCAAAGAGTTTGTCAAGCTTTTCTCCAATTTTATCTATTCTATCCATGAGGATTCCCATGTCATCTTTTAATTCGTTTTTGGTTACATAGTCTTTTGCTATCTCTTCACGAGTTTTGTTTAAGAGTATGTCAAGGCGTTTAGCCTCTTCTGTGTTTTGTCTAATGCTGTAAAGCACTGGTGCTAACACCAAAGTTATGAAT
>Ga0181402_1000436_pt1 | contig 15502 bp, 22 predicted proteins | sample 25SPOviralmetaG_FD_130131 | JGI IMG/M metagenome (GOLD analysis project Ga0181402, IMG submission 130131) | Marine viral communities from the oligotrophic San Pedro Time Series (SPOT) site, San Pedro Channel, CA, USA - 25 SPOT_SRF_2011-08-17 | ecosystem: Environmental > Aquatic > Marine > Strait...
AAAGTTTGAAATATTCTTAAAAGGTTAATACATAAATCACAAATCATATGTCTAATGTCTAATGTCTAATGTTCTATTTTAAAAGAAGATAAGTAAATACACCACATTCTTTATTAATCATCTTCTTTCTATCATATCCTACACCATAATCAGTAAGTATAATATTTAATCTTTTAATATCCCCTTTACTTTTATAATCCAAATCCAGCAAATCGCACACAACTCGTTTGGATAAATAATCACTTTTATTTTTTGTAAATCTAAAAAGGGTATTAATCATATTAATAAATATATTTTTGTCTAATTCTTTTTTCATCAACTCTGTATTCTGTTTATGTTTTCGTTCCCCCTTTCTAATTTGTATATACTCTTGAATATTCTCGTGTGTTTCGCTGGTTCTAAAATAATCAATATAATTTGTGTTATGTATTCTATTTACAAAATCATCATCAATATGTTTCATATAAAATGTATAATCCCATTTTTTACCACGCTTCTCAATCAAATACATAGATTGCGACAACCAATAATCAAATGGATTATGTGGTTCGTAATTCATACCCAATATATCTATAACATTCAAAAAATACGTCGTTCTTGGTTTTTTTTCAACACAATTTAAATAATTCACAATTTTATTATGTAAAATATTTTTAGTGTTTTCAATATATTCAACAACAGCACATAATCTACCATTTCCAGTCATTATAAATATATTATTGCTTTTCGTAATTAGATATTTTTTTAATTTATCGCAATCAAACTTTTTACTGTAAAAAGCAACATCAACTATATATCTTTGATAATAATAATCATCATTAAATCGCTCACAAATGTAATCCATATATATATATTATTTGTAGAAAATAATTTTTAAATAAATTTTTAATTAATTGTTTTAAAAATTATATTCCTAAACTTTTCATTAAAAGACAAAATTGCCTTTAATATCTTGAACCAAAAATCGCCATTCACAATCCAACCTCTCTATATTTATATCTCTTCTTAACTTTATCGCATCTAATACCCAGCGAATTTTATTCTCTTGATGAAAACAATCCTCACCATCATACCAATCACTTAATCCGTTAATTTCTTCTACAAATGGGTAAGTAGGGCGTGAATACATAATAATATTATTTTGTAATTGTAGTTCAAGTTCGTCCATATATATTAGACAAATATATTTATTCAACAAACGCTTTCGCAACTCCCGCTGGGTTACGGGCGATAGCAGCCTTCGCACCTTTAACGATTTGTTTTCCGCCACGTTTCATAGCCTTGCCCGATTTAAATCCGTGTTTAACTCCTTGTTTTGTGCTTTTGTATGCTTTACCAGCAAATTTTTCAGCACCCGCTACATTTCCTTTCTTCGCCTGCTTTTTCGCCTTCTTCAACTGACGAGCCGCACGTTTAGCCTTATGACCCGCCCTGTCGCCGTGAGTAACAGCCTTCTTAACGTTTTTAAGGAAGTTCGCCATATTATATATTATAGCAATAAAAATATTAATCTTTGTTTTCATTTTTGTCTTCTTCTTCTTCAAAAACCAATTCATTATAGTTCCTAAAAAAGCGGAAATCCGCCGAAGTTCTTAACGATGTATCTATCAGTAGGAAATCATAGCGAGATTTATAAGTAGCGTCAAAAATCTCTTCTGCTTGTTTTTTCGGCATTAACATATATTCCTCCTGTATCGCATTCACTTCTTTATTCGTTTTCGGTTTAAAAAGAAAAATCATATTCGCATTTGACCGCAGCGAGGGGGCGAGGTCTGTGATTTTGTGACCTACAATCCATATAGAAAGATTTTTATGCCGACGATTTTTAATAGTTTGATTTAATATTTTCTCATTCTCTCTTGTCCTTAATTGCGAAGATACGTCATCTAAAATTAACAGATTGTGTTTATTTTCCTCAACCGCATCATCACCAATATCTTCCAGTAAATCAAATACTTCGTGATTCAGTTCTTCAAACTTTTGGTCGTCTGCTATTTTTTCAAGAGGATTATCTTTGATTGTAGCAGCAGAAGGTGATACAAATATAACTTTATCAAACATCTTACGATACGATAGTTTCGCTTTTTTATCTTTGGTAATTTTTTGTGATTTTAAGAGAGAAACAATAAGATTAGATTTTCCCATACCACTTGCTCCATTAATAATGTAAAAGTGTGATGTATTCATAAGTGGTTCAGCAATACTTCTTCCTTTTTTGTCTTTTATACATTTATCACAATCCATCTCAACCTTATTAACCTGTAAATCTTTATTTTCAATCTCAACTATTTTCATTTATAATATAATAAGAGAATAATAATATCATACTTTAATAAGATTTCCCAACTCTACCTAATCTACGATTAGAAGCATTATCAACATAAACTCTTGCCCGACGAGTTGCCCGTTGCTTTTGTGATGCTCTTGGAGCGAAATCGCTTTCCCCTCCCGATGTTAAATCCATAGGTTCTCCAAATGAAACCTTTTTTTTTCCAATAGAAAAATCACTCAACTCGCCAATTGCGGCGTCTGTCGCAATTTCATTACTAATATCACTTGAAGAAGAACCGAACATTTTTCTTACTAATTGTTTTGCTCTTATACCTTCTGTTGAATTAGAAAAAGAAAAGGAAGAAGAAGGGACGTAATCGCTGTCGGTTTCGGCGGCTGTTGTAGATGAACCCAAATCGCTAATATCACTTCCCGATATATCACTTGCCGATATGCTGTCCCCATCAAAAGAACCAAGATTAACAGTTGCTCTTGGATACGCAACTCTTCTATTAAATGCTGTCTGTTGCTCTTGTCTGTATGCTGTTAAATCTCCACGTAATCTTTTTAATTCCGCCGAATTTACAGCGTTGTAATTTCTTAAAACATTCGCCACCGCATTTTGAATGCTTGGTTGTTTAGGTTGATTATTAATCACACTTGGAAAAGGGGGCATATATAGAGGAATTTGATATGGTTGTGGATTACGGGCAACATCTAATGCCGACCGCATTTTGGGTTTAGACGGTGACTTCCTCTTCCTCTTCTTCTTCGGTTTCTTCTTCTCCCCGAGCATTATCTTCACAATCTGTGTTACATTCTGCTTTTGATTTACTTCTTTTCTCGTCATTATATATTACATTAGATAAACTATCCGTTAAAGTCACATTTTCATTTCGCACTATAAGAGGGGGAATTCGTGCGTCTTCAAGTTTTTTATTCTCACATTCACATAGGTATTTAATGGTCTTATCATCAAACCCGCTAAATTTATTCTTGTATTCTTCAAATGATACAAAATTAGGGTCAAGCATATTCATATCAATATCTACGTCTTCTTTTTGTTGAAACTCGCTAAACTGATTTACGAAAAGCATAATCTCATCTTGCGTCCAATCACGTCCATCTTCATAAATATTTTCATTAACAATATTTTCAATATTCTCATTTAGCAAATTAAAATCTGTCTGTTCTTCCAGTTTTTTTATATTTTCCATTATATATAATGGCGAAGAAAAAAATCGTAAGAAAACCGATAGAAAAATTAAGTGAGCGAGAACACATAGAAGTAATTGAGGAAAGTGAAAGTTCAAGCGAGGAAGAGTTTGACGATATTCCTGCTCCGTCTAAACTTGTAAAAGAAAAACCAAAAAAAGAAAGGAGTGCGAAACAATTAGCGAACGACCAAAGATTACGAGATGCTGCCGCAGCAAGAAAAGGGAAAAAGGGAGAACCCAAAAAGGAAAAGGAAATAACGCTTGATACGACTTTGTATAACGGGAAACCAACAAAAGCCCAAGAAGAAGACCCTGATGATAAACCACTCACGATGAAACAATATAAAGCACTCATCGCTTCACAAAAAGAAGAGGATAAACCAGCAGAACAAAAACCTAAAAGAAAATATACAAAAAGAGAGAAAAAAGTAGCACCAACTTTGCCGCCAATTTCCAATCCGTCACCGACCCCCGTTAAACCGAGTATGATGTTTGTATAAATATATAAATATTTTATTTAGCATATATAAATGGTAAATAAATTATTCATAGTTGTTATGTATTCTAATTACGAGCGAAGCAGAATAGCATATTGTGGATTATTCCCAACGAAGCAAGAAATATTAAAACGCATACCAATCCTAAATTACAACGATTTAGTATTTAAAAAAAAGAAATACAAAACTTGTAAATCGTTATTTTATTGTATAGAAGTGCCGATGGAACATAAAATAATATTTAATACATACCATTTATGCTGTTATAAAAGATTTATTGCGCCTCCACAGTTTGCTTAACATCTTGCTTCTGTGTAATAACTTCGGTTGGTTCTGTGATATTTGAAACATCATATTCTTGAAGAAGAACATTAACACCAGTTCCACGATTTGCTGAAATTTTTCGCAGCATATCGTATGAGCCTTGTTCGTCAGCATATTTAAGAACTGCTTTAATAATCTGTCCCTCGTTCAATCCAAGCACAACATATTTTTTTAAATATGAGGCGATAGATGCGGGAGTGATATGCTCTCCATTTTTGCGAGTGAATAATGGTTTTGTTTCAGCATCACCGAGTAATTCTTTAACCATATCAGCGAACTTTTTAACAGCGATAATATTCTTTTTCTGCCCGTATTTTTTCGCAGTCTTATAAACATTACGAATAAATATAACTCTGTTGCCGTCAAGAATAAGATGATTTCTTTTCTCATCATAATTGTCTTTTTTTTGAGAGTGTAGGTCAGCAAGAGCGATGTCTTGATTGCGAGTATTAATTTTAAACATTATGAAACTGGTAATATATTTTCGTGGGTCAGTTTCTTTCTTGACCGCAGCAGCAATTTCTTTATAAGTCGGCAAAGATTGTGTGAGGTTTTTATTTTTGGTTACTTGAATATCTCTCTTTCTCTCTTTAATAATTTTATCTAACTCATCAAACTTTTCCTTATTGTCTGCGTAAGAGAATATTTTTTTAGCAATTACGAATACGCTGTATGCGGTAGATGGATTTTCAACATCTTTAATGTGATGTAAAATAGTATCAATAGGAATTTTTTTAATAGGCTTTCTTTTATCCGTCATCTTTAATATTTTTCGTAATCTCATATACGACCCAGCGTAAGACTTTGCGGTGCTTTCTCCAAGTTCTTTAATGAGTGATTGCTTTTCTTTTTCCATTATATATATTACTTAATATATTATTTTATATTAATTTCAATTTTAAATATAATAAATTTATTCCTAAATAAATTATATGCGAAAATACTCCCCGAAGTGGAAAATTATAGTTATTTTATTATAATTGACGTTTTTATGATGTTATTTTAATATAATTATAATTATATTAAAATAACTTATTATTTTTGGGTATTTTTAAGTAGTTATTTTAATAAATTATTTAATAAATTATTTTTAGGTCGGCTATTCTTCGGGGTCAGTATCATAAATCCGTTCTATTTGTAAATTCAAGAAATTATCTATATCTGCTCGGGGAAGCGTATTATCAAAATTTCTATCACTTGTTGTTTCTAATTTATGTCTTACCGATATTTCGTCACCACTACTTAAAAAAATATAATCTTGAAAAGATACGCTCCCGTGTCCCCCGTCCGTTTCATTTCTTATATAAGTCCAACCAAAAAAATCGTAATCTTCTTCTTCGTCGTAATCTGTTGAATTAATGCGGAGATAACTCATAAAACTTAACCTATCATTATAATCGTCGCTCTGTGTTTTTGCGGATACTCTAATTCTATAATATCCGTTTTTTGTTAATGTAATAATTCCCGCCGAAGTGGAACAAAAACTTTCACCCAATCTTCTATCTGTTTCTATGTTATTTTGTAAAGAACCATTACCCCACTCCGTGCCGTCTAAATCATCGGGGTCAAAAGAAAAAAGACGCAATTGTGGTTTAATATAATTCATTCCTGATAAATGAGTGCTTCCATTTATTTTTAATTTATAATCATTTTGAAATGCTTTCCCGTTTCCCATATTGAAATTTCCCCCCGAAGACATCGTTAATGCCCCCGTTCTTGTTGAACCATCGGCATAATTACAAAAAATTAATCCTCCGTAATTATTTGTATGGTCGCTTACCATTCCGCTTATCTCTCCTAAAATATTATAATCGCTTAAATCAGTATCAAAATTTTCAAATAATATTTGTGCTTGTTGTTGTGCTGCTGTTCCACTCCTTCTCCCTTGTATTTCTATTATACTATCAACACCTGACCCTGAATTTGGAGGGGCTATTTTTAATTTACTTGTTGTGTTTTCTATTAATACTTCTTGTGGAATTGTTATTGATGAATTTGTATTTGAAAAATCTAAACTGAATTCAGTCCCTGATAAAGATAAACCACCATTAGACGCTGCGGTATATGTGGTGTTTGTCGCTGAAATCACTTGGCTTCCTGAAATTGAAATATTTGAACCCGCATTATCCCCATCTGTTAATGTGTCTTGTTTGCTTTCAATTTGGGTTTTAATATTTGTAACTACACCACCATCAACGTAATTCATTACGTTTCCCGTAATTGTGCCGCTCGTTGTTATATCCCCTGATATTATTCCGTCAAATGATATTGTTGTTCCCGTAATATCTATACCGTCCCCTGTGGAGAGAATATCTTGTTTAGCATCTATTTTTGTTTTGATGTTCGTCGCTACTCCACCGTCTAAATATTTCATTTCGTTTCCCGTTATTGACCCACTCGTCGTAATATCTTGTGATATTGTTCCGTCAAATGATATTGTTGTTCCCGTAATATCTATCCCGTCACCTGTTGATAGAGCATCTTGTTTCCCAGCAATCGCCGTCGTATTCGTAGCAATCGCTGTCGTATTCGTAGCAATCGCTGTCGTATTCGCAGTAATTGATGTATTAAATCCAGCAATCGCAGTCGTATTCGTAGCAACTCCCGTCGTTGCCGCTTGGAGTTCGCTGTTGGTAATATTTGTTAATATCGCATTTGTTGCTTTAAACGTATCTACTTTTAAATCAGTAATATCATCACTATTTGTTACATTCTTGGTTTGAAATGTATTTTGATTAAATAATGTTTTACTCATATTATATTATATATCAATATATTATATGGAGGATTATACTAAATATGGGTTGGAAGGGGCTTGTAGTTTTTTGATAATGGTATTAGCATATAGATTGTATAAAATGAAATGTCGCACTACGAGTAATTGCTGTGACGAACATATTACAGCAGATTTTTCAAATCAAGGTGGGGGAGAGATTGAAGTATAACTCAAAAACTCAATTCTTGCCCCCTAAAAATACAAAGTGTATTAGATGAGGTTTATATAGGGACTTTGTTATTTAAGGGGGCAAGATTTGAGTTTTTGAGTTGTGGGGTTTCGTCGTTGGATAATTCCAATATTGTTTCTCCTGATAATGGTTGCCTTTCACAACTTAAAATTCCCCAACATATACTTATATTTTTACACCTTGATTGTTCTGCTGTTTTACAAAAAGATATTATAAATCCTATTATCATTCCACATAAAGCAAGAAGTCCTGTTTCTGTAAGCGAGATACAGCCCATATATATTTACTTTTTATTTTTTACTCTTTTTTTTCTTCTTAATACTACCATCGTGAAAGTGTGATATTGCGTGGGCGTGAATTCCTTTTTCTGTAAAGCGTTTTGCCTTACCTAAAATTGTTGAACTTTCTACGAGGTTCTGTAAAAATGATTTTCCTTTATTACTATCGTGTTTTACACTATGAGTTTTTAACTTTCCAAATGAAACATTACCCGAGAGAAATCCAGCACTTACTGGGTCATTTTTTATACGATGATTTTCTACTTTATCATCTAATTCTTTTTTAACTTTAGCAGATACGGCACTTCCATTACTAAATACGGGGTGGGCTGCGGCATTAAAAGTTTTTGCGGAAGTTAATTTTTCTCTTACCTTTTTACTATTGGCGATGGTGTGGTTTAAAGTTCCTCCACCAAGCGAGTGTCCTCCCATATGTAATTGTGAAGGATTTAATGCTTTAATAATAGAATTTGTTTTATGCTTTCTGCGTCGCATTTTTGCGTCGTGTCCTCCTAAACCAACAGCAGTCATTAAATCCGCTGTAATATCATTATGATTTTTATTACGGCGGTCAGTATCTACTTTCGTCCCACGATGTGCTATAAATATATTATTGGGGTCGTCTTTATGCTGATATGCTGTAACTTCACTATTGGAATGTTGTGAATTTACTACATATCCAGTCTGTTCCACCATTTTATTAGCATTTGCTACTCTGTTGTCTTTTGAAACACCTTTCTCTCCAAGTTGATAAGTCGCTTGTGTTAGTAATGCTGAATGTTCCCGTGATGGGTTTTTTATTTCCATAATATATTATAGAAACATATTATTGAAAAATTATTTTAGAATTAGACAGCAATAGACCAAGTTAAAGTATTGAGGTCAAGGGAGCAGAGAATAGTGTGTTCGCCGAAAACATCTATGACGTGGGCGTTTCCAGCCGCAGCGGCATACTCCATAGTTAATTGGACTACCTGACCTATACAATTTACGCCAGCCACTAATCCAAGCGAACCCTCGCCACCAGCAACACGCTGACTTTCTAAATCAAGGTCAATAAGGAAAGAGCCAGTTGTTGCCGAAGCAGCACCAACACCATCAAGGACAGCAAAACCACCATCTGCCTGAATTGAACTATCGTGCGACCAAGCACACAACGCTCTCTGTGAAATAAGAGCCTCCGCAAAAGGTTCAGCACCCTCACCTGTTACAGCAACGGCACTACCCGTATCTTGAACGTCCCTCATCGGGTATTTTACACCGCCAATAGTTACAAAAAAGCGGTTTAACTGGAGGCGGGAGCGATTACCAATATGATTATTAGCAGCAATCGCCGCCTGTCTTGTTTGAGCGATTAAAATACGATTAAGAGAACTCATACTAAAACCAAGAGTTGCGACAAGAGAAGTGGCGGTGGTGTCAAGTGACGCTTGGTGGTGTTGATAAGAAGGCATAGCAATTTTGAAAGCACCGCCCGAATTAGCAGCAACCATCGCCATTACGTCGCTTCCAAGTTCAAGATTGTAAGTCACAAGGGCAACATCGGTAATAGTAACCTCGGCGTCAGTCGCAGCACCAAGCAACGAACGGGCAGAAGTATCAAGGATTAAACGGATACGAAGTCTATCCCTTCCAATAAGCGGGAAATAACGGTTCGCCATTAGGGGAGTGAGAACAAGAGGGAAGCATATTTGGCGAGTGGCGTTATTAGTGTGGGTAATTGTAGCACCATCAAAATCACCGCCCGCACCGAAAAGACGCTCACCAGCATTATTACGGAAACTCGCCGAAGTATCAAGCGAAAGCATCATTTCGTATAAAGTATTCCAATTATCGCACGAGAACAAAGTTTGACCGCCGAGTTCAAGAACAATTTGCTTGATACAAGATGGGAAACCGCCGCCGTGAAATTTAATATCAGCACCATCACCATTATTAACGGTTAATTTAACATATGACGATTGGAAATCACAGAAGGTGTTGTTAAGATTAGCGGGGAGGTCAAAAATAATCTGCGAGTTCATAGTGTAAGAACCACCCGAATTGGTCGGGACAATTTCATTACGGATTGCCCTTGAAGAAGAAGCACGAGGAGGAACTTGGGAATAATTCAAACGTTGGGTTGAAGCGCTCATTATATACTATACTAATATATAAAAAAATTATTCATTTTATATTTTAATATTTGCCTAAAATGCGGGTTTGTATTCAGTTGAATAAATATTGCTTTGTAATATTTTGGGGTTTATATATTCAAACTTCAACGTAATACAACCTATACTATCATCTATATTGAGGTGGTCTTTCTGTTCTTCTACAAAATATAATTTTATTTGACTTGGTCGGGCTGGTGTTAAAACTCTTATTGGTTCGTGAGAATTATTATATTCCATTCTATAAGTATCATCACTATTATCATATATTTTTTTTACTATATTTCCCAATAATGCGAAATCTCTATAATCTTCTTGGGTCATCGTTTCTGTATTTATTACTCCCGCACCAGCATCGGCACAACTCCCGTTAAAACCTGATTGTGTAAATATCATTACATTATCTCCGCCTTTTTCCCATACTACATCGGCAACACTCATTAAACATACACTCCCTCTATCTTTGTAATAATATGCTTGTGGCGGAATATCCCACACAGCACGACCATCACTAAATTTTGATGCGGGATTATTATCAGCATCTTTTATCCATAATGTAACATAATCGCAAACAATCGTGGGGTCGTAATCCATTATATAAACTTACTATATTTTAAATATTTTAGATTCTAAAAACTTTTTATGTCGGGAAAGGCGGGTTTATATTCAACCGAGTAGTTTGTTTTTTGATTTACTTCGGGGTCAATATATTCAAACTTTATTGTAAAATGACCCTCTTTCCTTAAAGCAGCACTACTAATATCTTTTGTATCTTTATCGTCTGTAAATAAAACCAACCTTATACGGCGAGGTTTTGCTGATGTCTGTAATTTGATTAATTGTGGTGTGTTAAATTTTGAAAAATAAGCACCACTCTCGTTTGTGCTATTTGTAAAACTACCCAATACTGCTAAATCTGCGTTTATTATATCTGCCGCTGCGCTATTTTCCTGTGTCGTAAATCCATTTCTGCCTTGTTGCGTCATCACAACAATATCTTCACCTATATCTTGCGGTAAAGTAGCATCTACAATACTCATCAAACACACGCTTCCTCTATCTTTAAAATAATAGGCGCTTTCGGGAATATCCCAAACACAAACACCATTAGCAAAATCACTTAATCCATTTTCATAAGCGTCGCAAATAAAAACAGTCACATAGTCGCAAATAATAGAAGAGTTCATTATATATTTTATTTATATTTTATTTATCGTAGTTTTTCTATTCCTTGCGAAATAGCATTAGCACTTGCCCCCGCTGCTAAAAGTTGTGGCGAACCCGTCATAGTTCCCGCCGCAAACGCCAATCGTCCGCCATTCTTCAAACCAAAAAGTCCCGCTTTCGCAAACTTCGCTCCAAACTTCGCCAGTTTTTTAGTTTTCATACCAAATACAGCCATCTTATATATATTACTCACTATTTTTATTTTCTTCCTTCTTTAATTTTGGATTGTAATTTTCTTTTATTTCTCTCAATAAACTATTTCTAAACACACCCTCCCGCTGCTTGACGTAATGAATCGTTAAAGTGAGATTAAATTCCGCACCATTCATTTCTAATAACTTACCTTCTTGGTCTGTGAGTTCTATATCTAAATGCGAAATATTCTGTTCTGTGATTTGATAATATAACACTTCGGGCGGAACGAAAAATATGTATCCGCCGTAATTTGTGTTATTGACTATACTGGCTATTATATTATTTGTCTGTCCTCTACTGTCTATATTATTCATCGTAAGGTTTCGCAATCTTATATAAATATTCGTCGTCCCACCTAAATCACATATTCCAGTAGCACTATAAGATGTGACCGAAGACGTCGGCAATTGTCCCGTTAATCCTAATTGACGAGTGAGAGTCGTTTCTTCGTCTATCGTTTTCCCACTTGTAAATGTAAAAATATATTTGTTATTATTATTGGTGTCGTCAAAAGCAACACTTCCCACTCCCGAAATTGCTGTATTTACCGCAGTCGCCAAACTTTCAGCACTATAATTTCCTTCTGCGATTGTATAAGTTACACCACTTATTACTATTGTATTATTATTTGAAGTTACATTAAACATAGAATTCGGCATCGTCATATTTGTTAATCCAATAATTAACCTATATCCACTCGGGGCTATAATCGCTTCATTTAAATAAAATATTTTTTCAGCATCGCTTATTGTTACGAGAGCATCGTTGCTGTGTAAAAATATTGATTGACTACTTCGTTCTGTATCGTTCAATTGATGTGACGGCATATATATTATATTATTATTTTAAAATGCTAAACCTCTGTTTTGTGGTTGGAAATAAACATTCGTATTATCAAATGTATATTGATAAGGATTATTAATTTTCGGGTGGAAACCTTCGGGGGTCTGCTCGGGATAAACTTTCGGGCGAGTTCCATAAGTGTTAAAAGGTTCAAGTGTAGGGTCGTATTCGTGCGGTAAAACGCTGTCTAAATATACTTGCTGTCCTTCTCCACTTTCTTCATAATAACTCGGGTCAGCAATATCCTCAAATCCAGCATTTTCATTATTAGCGTATTGTCCGTCAATTGTTTCGCTCATTATATACAATATCTATATATTTATTTATTTCCTCTTTCTTTTTTTAAGTGGTTTTCTACGGAAAAATTTGCTGTCTTTTATCGGGTGTGGTCTGTGTATCGGGTGACCTGCTCCCTCATTTGTCTTACGAATTGTGCGGAGATGCGGTTGAACTGCGGGTTTGTATCTAATCTTCATTATATATTTTAATGAGATATTTTGTATGACGAAATCATATATTTGCGGTAAGTGCGAGTTTTCAAAAGTGGGTTTTGGATTACTTTTAAAATTGAAAGTTATTTGCTCCAACCTTCCAAGAGCATCAACACCAAGAAAGTATGGATAAATCTTACATCTGCGAACAAATGGACGGCATTCTCGGCAAAACGTTCAGCAGAATAGATTATAAAGTGAAATACGAGATTGTGTATGGTTTTATGCCTCGTCCCGATTATATTGACGAACTCAACGAGATATTTACGGCATTAAAAACCAACATTTGCTACGAACCGTCCCTTACTGTGTTTAGGATTAAAAAGAGTGAATGTCCCGCTTTCTTCCAACAGAATAATAATAAACAATTTATAATTAATGGACTAAAAATAGAATACAGAAGGACTGGAATTAACGGTCATCTTTCGGGCAATTTTAATCAAACTTATGCGGAAGAATTTAAGCGAAGAGGAAGCACTTATGGAAATGGCGAGGAAACCGAAGATGCTGTAATATTTTACAAGTTTGTATATTTGACTATCATAGATATTCGTAAAAAATCTTTACCCGAATATAAATATTCAACAGAAGGTTTTTATGAGGAAAATCCTGACCGACTTGAAAGTGAAACTGTATATTTATTGTTGAGAAATTGCTTTGATTTGGTAAGAAATGTGAAAACGTGTAAGTTATGTAAGCAACTTTATAGAGAAGAGGGACGGAAACCATCAAAACCAATCACAAAAATAACTTTAAAGGAGATGGTGTGGGAACTGGTAAAAGATGACCCAGTAAAATGGATTGAAAAATATACGGAAGATGTGACGGAAAAAACAACTTATACTTGGCGCGACGATACAATTTACCTCCTTTAACAACTCCTTATCAGGCTTATTAACACCTAAAAACCATAAAAAATACATACAAATAATTTTATTGCGGTAAGTGCGAGTTTTCAAAAGTGGGTTTTGGATTACTTTTAAAATTGAAAGTTATTTGCTCCAACCTTCCAAGAGCATCAACAGATACAAAATGGCTACTATCAACATCACTACCGAGTTCGTCCCCGAAATATGGGAACAAATCAAGGAGTATGCTGGGATATTTCCACTTCCCACTAATATTATTCATTTTGATAAACTTACATTTGAGGAACTTGAAGATAATATATCCCAAACCTCTTGGGACGCAGAAGAAAACGCATTTGGAATGTTGGGTATTGATAATGTTTATGCCGCTCTCGTCTGGGGCGTGACGGACGAATGTAGGGAAGACGATAACGACCCGTTGCTTGAATACTCGGGGGGCAAGTATTTTGATTTCGGCAGAGAAATAAATAAAAAAGAAAAAAAAGAGATGCTTATTAATGTGATAATTTGTGAGTATAGAAGTCGCAAAAAATACTGGGTGTTTATGGAGAAGAGAGAGTTTTGGAATGGAGTGAGCGAACTAATCACAAATTGTTTTGAAAAAAGGGACGAAGTAAAAGCGGCGGCAAAGAAGAAACGGTTGGCGGCGAAAGCGAGAAAAGAAACACCAAAAGGTATGATTGCCGAAATTAACAAGATTGAAGACGAGAGAAGAAGACTGATGAAAAGAATGAAAGACGACCAAGAAAAACTAAATAAACTGACTACAAAAGGGCGGGAATGGAGAACCAAATTGGATAAAAAAAGGGACGAAGTTCGTAATTCTAAAAATCAACTTCCATAGAAAAATCTTCATCTGTTTTCGTTTTGGTGGCGAGAGCATAATCGCTCACACGCTTTTCAAAAAAATTAGTTTTACCTTCTATTGAAATTTGTTCCATAAAATCAAAAGGATTACTCGTATTAAATATTTTTTTAATTTGTAGTTGGATACACAATCTGTCGGCGACAAACTCAATATAATTACTCATCATTTTCTCATTCATTCCCAGCAATCGGCAAGGTAAAGCCTCACAAATAAAGTGTTTTTCTATTTCTACCGCCTCTTTAATAATTTCTGTAATTTTATATAAACTCGGTTTTTTCTGTAATTTGTGATACAAACATACAGCAGTTTCCACGTGGAGTGCTTCGTCACGAGATATTAATTCGTTACTGAAAGTAAGACCATTCATCATTACATTCCTTTTTTTTAACCAATATATCGCACAAAATGCTCCCGAAAACTGAATACCCTCCACACAAGCGAACGCAACAAGGCGACTTCCGTAAGACCTTTTTCGGTCACCAATCCATTTTGTCGCCCAATCTGCCTTCTTTTTTATTGCTGGAAAATTATTAACAGCATTAAACAATTTGTCTTTTTCTTCCTGTTTTTTTACAATTGTATCTATCAAAAGTGAATATGTTTCGCTGTGTATTTGCTCTATGAAAGTTTGGATACTATAACACGCTCTCGCCTCGCTTAATTTAACTTCTTCCATAAAACGACCTACAATATTCTCCATAACTATACCATCACTCGCAGCAAAAAAAGCAAGAATACTTTTTATAAAATGTTGCTCGTTTTCGCTTAATTTATCAAAAACGTCCCTATCTTTACTCATATCTATCTCATCTGTCGTCCAAAAACAACCTAATTGTTTTTTATACAGAGCATACAAGTCTTGATGTTGAATTGGGAAAAATGTGTGGCGGTTGTTTTCTTCTAAAAGGATTGGTTCGGTCATCAGTAAAAAATAGTTAGATAATATTTTTTATGGATTATTGGATTTTTTATTGGAATTATTGTGCTGGGGGAAGTTCGGGTTCGGGTTCTTCGTAAGGGTATTCGGGGATAAGTTCTGTAATCACATAACCATACCACATATCTCGCATATAAAAGTAAATATACTTTTTAAGTAATCCTTCACCACCTTCTTCAAAAGCATTATCTTCAATCCTCATACCATCTTCGTTGTAATTACACACCACAGCAGAGCATATTTTCATAGTCGTAAGGAAATCGCATTTACTCCTTATGTATCCTAAATCAATATTAAAACCTTCGTCGCTGTTGTATCTATATTCAAAATCACCGTCAAAACCCTCTTCTGCTTCTTCTTGATTAC
>Ga0181402_1000438_pt1 | contig 15443 bp, 18 predicted proteins | sample 25SPOviralmetaG_FD_130131 | JGI IMG/M metagenome (GOLD analysis project Ga0181402, IMG submission 130131) | Marine viral communities from the oligotrophic San Pedro Time Series (SPOT) site, San Pedro Channel, CA, USA - 25 SPOT_SRF_2011-08-17 | ecosystem: Environmental > Aquatic > Marine > Strait...
AAAAAAAAAAAATAAAAAAAAAAAAAAAAAAAAAAAATAAAAAAAAAAAAAAAAAAAAAAAAAAAAAAAAAAAAAATTTAAAAATTAGTGATAATGACACCATTAACAGTAACAACCTCATGAGCACTTTTTTCAAAAAATATTTTTTTTTCATTTTTTGGTCATTTTTTTTTTGTTAAAATACTTTAATAAAATGGTAATAAATGATAACAAAAAACACCCAAAAAAACCGCTTGGAAAAAAAAAACAAAATTGTGATGATGATTCATTTCATATAAAAAAAAATAAATTAAAAACTTATTACCATAAAAATGAAATGATAATAAATGATAACAAAAAACACCCAAAAAAACCGCTTGAAAAAACCGGTAAATTTGTATGTCACTTTTGTAACTATAGTACATCACGAAAATCAAATTTTGATAGACACGTTATGACACCTAAACATCGTTATATTGCGAAAACGAGCAAAACGAGCAAAACGAGCAAAAACGAGCAACAACTTAAAAATATAGAAAAAAATAAATATGTTTGTATAAAATGTAATTTTGAAACATCACATAAAGCAAATTTCACAAGACATTTAAATTCTAAAAAACACAAAAATAACTACAATTTAATTAAACCTGTTAAAAATAACAACTATACATGTGTATGTGGAAAAACATATATGTATAAATCAGGATTGTCAAGACATATAAAAAAATGCAAAGAAGCTAATATGGATAATTCACTTGACGAAATATCGCAAAAAATAGCCGATAAATTCAAAGAAAAAGATTATTTTGCGGATGTGATTAAAAACAATAGTAACGTTAATCATACTGTTATTAATAATACTCAAAATAATCAATTCAATTTGAAAATATTTTTAAATGAAACCTGTAAAGACGCTATGAATTTATTAGAATTTGTAAATTCAATCGATTACAATATTAATACATATAAAATCAACGAACCAAATGAGGTTTATAATAATATATCAAATATTATCATACAAAAATTACAAGATACTGATATTACAAAAAGACCTATACATTGTACTGATAAAAAGCGAAATGTTATTTATATTAAAGATCATGATTTATGGCACAAAGATGAAGAAAAAATGAAATTAAAAAACGCTATTGATACAATATATAGTAAACAAGATGATGAAAATATTAAATATATACAAGATTTAACCAAACAAAATCCAGAATGGAAAAAAAACAAAATTTTATCGAATCAGATAATAAAAGCTGCCCAACAACATACAGAATACGTAAAAGAAAAGGAACAAAATAGTAGTAAATTATTGAAACTTATTATTGATAATAGTATAGTAGATAAAAACGATATTTAAATATTATATATATATATAATATGCCCACACCAAGAGATATAACATTATATAAAAAAATAAAAAAAAAAATATATAAAAAATACAAGAAACACAGTGCATATAGAAGCGGTCATTTAGTAAGAGAATATAAAGAAGCATATTATAATAAGTATGGTTCAAAATCAGAACCGTATATTGGTAAAAAAACAAAAAAGAAAGGGTTAAAAAGATGGTTTGATGAAAAATGGGTTAATCAAAGAGGAAAGGTAGGTTATAAATTTGAAAATGATGTATATAGACCATCTATTAGAATTACAGAAAAAACACCGATTACTCATAGTGAATTAACAAGTAAAGAAATTGAACGCGCACGCAATGAAAAATACAGAAAAGGACGTGTTTTTCGCTTCAAAAAAACACAGAAAGGTGGAAGAACAAAACAAATTAAAAAAATAAATGGTTACTATTATTTTCCAGATTTTCCAGATTTTAAACCGAATTTAAGTCCAAGAGAAATGTTCAAATTGGGTAGTTTTGGTGGTACATATTGGAGACCAATAAAATCAAAGTTTTACGATAAATCACTTAAAAATTATCATAAACAATATCCTTCAAAATGGTGGAAAGATCTTTCAGATAATTGGTTAACAAATAAAATGGATGATTATGATATTAACATTAATAAGTATAAAGTTAGGGTAGGAACTAGTTTGGAGTTTTGGGAAAGTAAAGGTTGGATAGATAAAATTCATCCATATGGATGGGTGGAATGGTACTGTGATTTTTTTATTGGTAAAAGATCACATGACGACGAAAGACAAATAAAAAGATGGAAAGCTCTTGCTGGTCATAAAGGACGATTTATGAGGTTTCTTGTTACACAAATTATCAAAAAAAAGGGTGAATGGGATGACGAAACAATAAGTCCAAAAATACGACAAGTATTACAACATTGGGGATATGTATTAACAAAAAAAGATTACAAAAATGAATTAAAAAGACGTAAAATAATAACTTAAATTTATAATAAAATAAATAATATGAATAAATATTTTATTATATTACTATGTGTTTTTTTAAATGTCTCTCTTGCTTTAAAGAGAGCATTGATTATTGGTATTAATTACATTGATTCTTACAAAAAACGTCTACCTGGTTGTATTAACGATGGCATTTTAATAGAAAATATGCTAATTAATAATTTGAATTTTAAAAAGGAAAATATTATTTTTTTAAGAGATGATTCCAATAACACATCACTTATTCCAACAAAACAAAATATAATATATCATTTACACGATTTAATAGAAAATAATGAAAAATACACCGATATATGGTTACATTATTCGGGTCATGGTGATAATATTACAGACTATAATGGCGACGAAGAAGATGGTTATGATGAAGTGATATTACCATCGGATTATCACATTAATGGATATATATCTGATGATGAATTAAATAATTTTATTTCAATGTTAAAAAGACCAACTTTTATTACAGTAGATTCTTGTCATTCAGGTACTATGTTTGATTTGCCATATAGTTTTCATATAAACAATAATGTTATTAAAAGATATAAATCAAATTATAAATCAATTGAATATGATAATATTTATATGTTAGCGAGTTCAATGGACAATGAATGGTCTAGAAATTGTTATGTAAAGGAATTAAAAACATATGTTGGATTATTTACATTTAATTTCATACAAATTATAAAATCATCATCGAAACCATTAACCTTAATAAAATTGTATAAAAAACTATATGATTATTTTAATATTTTTGATATTAATCAAAATGTATTATTATCATCATCCAATAATAAACCTTTCTCATGATATTATATATGAATAGATCTTATTTGTTTGAAAAAGACGATATGGTTGAAGTAACAAAAGAAGAAATAAAACAATTACAAATTTTGTTATATGAAGCGAATAATAGATTAGAATATGAAAAGTTAAAAAAACTAAATAATGATAATAGTTGGTGGAATTGGTTATTATACTGGATAGGCTATTAAATAAGATTTTTTCATTAAATTGAAATATATATTTTTAAATAAGCGAATCAATAGAATGAAATACTATGTAGGCACAACTAGATTCAATAATTTTACATGGAATGAAAATTTATTATGGAGAGAAAGAAAGGATTATAAAGGATGTATATATGGTGTCCCTATTAAAATAAATGAAACTATACAAAAAAACATACCTATTTTTATTATTGAAATGAATAATGAAATGAATAAAATTATGGGTATTGGATTAATTAAAAACAGAACTATTAATAATATGAAAGCCAGAATATACAGCGATAGGAATTACAATAGATTTATATACAAAGGATATTTTCATGTTCATAATAAACAATTTGATGAATATGAAAAAAAGATAATAGGTTTATTTGAAATATTATTATTCAAAGGTAAAAAACATTGTAAAAGACACCAAGGAATATCATTATTGCCAAAATGGATAATGAAAAATGATGAATATGAAAAAAAAATCAAACAATTTTTTAAAGAAATATATGATAAGTATAATATTTAAGGAATCCAAGTAGGATATTCAATATAATGTTCTTCTATAATTTTCTTATTAATGGGGTAATATTTTTTAATAGTATATACCGTTTTTTTATAATTGTTATTTTTTAATATATTTTTTGTTAAAATATTAACAGGTCGATAGAATAATCGCTTGTGTATGACTGCATTTATAATAGGTTTTTTCATATTAAGTTATTTATATATTTTTAATGTTTTCTTTTTCAATTTTTTCTTTAATTTTCTTTTTAATGTTTTATTTACTAAACAATCCTTGTTCTTTTTCCCAGTTAATTTATGTATTTCATTTGATAAAAGAACACCTGTCTCAATGCCTTTATAACTATTACCATTTTTATCCAATGGAGGAGAAACTATTCCTATACCACATACCCCTGGTATAATCATCAATATCCCCCCACCAACACCACTTTTAGCCGATACACCATTGGTTCGTATCATCCATGTATCCGAATATTGATATAAACCTTCTGCCTTCATCGCTTGTAATATTAAATCTAAATGTGCTGATTTGACCAGTCTTTTTTTAGTTTGTGGATGAATTCCATTATTAGCATATACCGATGCCATAATAGCAAGATCCTGTGATGTTACTTTCATAGAGCATTGTTTTGTATATACATCTATCGTATCATTAATATTACCGTAAAATCTATTATGTGATTTTAAAAGAGTCGCCAAAGCAACATTTTTCAAGTTAGATTTTAATTCAGAATGATATACCGATTTACCAAGCTTAAGATTTCTATTAGCAAAAGTACGCATGTTATTGAGTATCATATTTGTAAAAGAGCGCTTGTTTTTTTTATATAAAAGACTTGTTGTTGCGATCGCTCCCTGATTTACAAAAGGATTTATGGTATGTGTATCAGTTAATTCTTCTGCTGGTATACTATTAAACGCCAAAGAACTACCCTTGAATCCTATTTTTTTCATCAATTGTTTTTTACCTTTTATTTCAAGTGCTTTTGTTAATGTAAACAATTTAGATATAGATTCAATTGCTACTTCTGTATTATAATTTCCTATATTATAAATATTTCCTTCACAATCAACTATTGAAATTGCGAAAATTTCTGGATTTACCTTTGCTAATTCAGGTATATAACTCGCAACCTTCCCACCCTTATATTTTCTTATTTTGTTATATACTTTTCTTATTATTTTATTCATATATATATTATTTTTATATAAATTTTTCATATTTGTATTTGAATCTATATTTAATTTTTTTTTTCTCTATTAAATCCAATTTGAATAGTTTTTTAAACGAATACCCTTTTTTATTTTCAATTTTACTAATATCTGGTAATAACATAAACACATCTTTTTCTAAATTTTTCATTCGATAACGTGTTGAGTCGAACAAATAACGTACCATTTCACTGTCTAAAAAATCCTTAATAATATGAAGATCTTCTATTGATTTCTTATATATAATATAATTGTCACGATTCGAAATACCATACTCACCATTTTTGTCAAAATAAGGAAATCCATACATTTTATGTGCCAGTATTAATTTACATACACCATTATAATTCAACGATATATCACTGTATTCATAAACGAGTTCGGGTGTAATTTTATTTTTTAATACGCACGTTCTTATATTTTTAAAATAATGTTTTTTTTCGATAGCAGTAATATTTGCATATTTAGATGGAAGATTTGTTTTTTCGACAAAGGGATATAAACTACCATATTTATCAACAAATGGTTTTAATTTATTTATAATTGAAATACAATCAACAGGAATAGGTTTGTCTTCGTAATAATAATCAACATATGTGGAATTTAATTTATCATATAATTCAATATACCCAGGGGATTCTTTTTTTTCAAGTAAAAAATAACAAGTAGGTGTTTGTGCTTGTTTGTAAAAAAGTGCATTTGTTTCAGTATTATTAAAACAATGTAATTTACTTATTTTATAATTTAATAAGATATGAGCTATACTTTTTTTACTTCGTTTCATCCATATAGATGGTACAATAAAACAAACAAATCCATTTGTTAATTTAATACTTCTTCTAATGAATTTACCCCATATCGTTTTCCCATCACGTTTTTTCTTTAATATATTATTAGTAGGTACTTTAATCATACCATCGGAATTATATGGTGGATTACCTATTATCATATCAAAAAATTCAACGTTGAAAATTTTGATAGGATCAAATGTTAAATAATCACCATGATATATATTTGCATATTTACCAAAAACTCTTTTTAAATGTTGAACGTTTTTTTCATTAATATCAATCATATATAACATATTATTAATGATATGATCTCTTCTTTTGTTATCATCAATAAAAATATCTTTGAGTGATTCAAATAAAACATTATATAAATATATAGAAAAATAGCCTTTTCCAGAACCAGGATCCAACCATTTCATATTCGGGTCTTTGAACAATACTTTTGGTATTATGCGAAACATTTTCTTTATAAGTGAATAAGGTGTATGTATTTCTCCATATAAGGACTTGTTTTTTTTATTTATTGATAAATCTTGTTGTGATATGTTAAACATCTATAAAAAGAGATGTTTAAAATAATAAAATTAATACGTATTTAATATTGATACAATTGTTCTACTAATAAACTTATCCCCCAATCCAATCCGTTTAAATTCACTAAATTACCACGTTCATCGATCAACTGTATTTTAAGTCTATTTATATTAACCGGGCCAAAATATATTTTTTTGTTAGTATTTAACGGAGAAGAAGATATATATTTTATATCATCAAAAGTAAAATCTTTATCAAAACCATAAATCGGTACTATTCCTATAACATTTAAATCATTTGGAGTAACCAACCGATTATTACGACGTGTAGTATTTTTAATCACTTCCATTGTGTATGCTTGTGCCTTTGTAACTTGTTTATTAATAGCACCATTCTTACCGGTTAATTTATAATTATTATCCATTGTATTCGAATATCCTTGATCAAATTTATAAGTACCCTTGTTTGTTTTTGAAAATGATATATCACATGAATAGTACTTGGGCATTTTTATAAAATTATCATAATCGGATATATGTATTACAGATTTATTTAAATGATTTTTATTAAAATCGTCAACAACAATGTAAAAATATTTATCATGAACGGTATTGACAATAGCAGACAAAATTTTGTTACTATTTCCTTTGATATTAATAGAACATTCACTTATATCATTAATGTTTTTATTATCACTAGGTCGATAACCCAACAACCATCCTAAACTATTATTAATTTTAAAAGTATTTTTTAAACCATTTGTATTACTACCATATGTTTCATGATAAAAATATATATTGATAGGTGAACTTGTATTATTATTCGATATATCAACTTTACCAGTGTGTTCAGTATATCTAAAAGATACGTCTATATTTTTGTTGTCAATATCAGTTTGTATTGCGGAAACCAATTGTTTTGGTGAATAAAATCCATCCGACACACTGATTTTTTTGTCACCTATATAAAAAAAATTATTATTATTTTCAGAACTAATATTATACCACGATTTTGGTATATTGTATGAATACAATTTCATTGAAATAACATTATTCAATGGTTCAGATAAATCAATTGTAAAATTCGTCGGATTTGTTAAACTATTTACACTCGAATTATATGGTATTATATGTTGTCTAAACTGTGAATCAATACAAACAACTCTTTCTATAATATTTTTAAAGGTTGGATTCAGTGTATCAGGACTGATATCAATATCATGTGTATTTATTATATTACCCTTTTTTTTTTCAATAATATTATAATCACTTTTATTATCAGGATTAGAAAAATAAGATGCTAATTTTTTTTTCATATTATTAAAAAAAGGGATCATATCATATTCTTTTTTTTTCATTAAATTTTTAAGTATATCATTAACTTTTTCATTTACATCATTAATATCAGCATTATTTTTATCTATTTCCAAAATATCAAATAAATCATCAATAGTATAATTATCTATTTCCATTATATTATATTATTAAATATATTTAATAATATAATTTTAATAAAATTATATGAATATGATAATTATATCTGTTATTATTATTGTTTTACTTATATTTTTCATAGGTATTCCAATTACCTTTATACTATGTTGTAAATACAAAAATTCACAAGTAAAATATAAAAAAAAATATTTATACCAAATGTCTATTCCAGAAATAAGATGTTTTGTAGAAAATAAACATAAAAATAACCGTTATAATTCATGTTGATCAATGCGGGGATCGAACCCGCGACCTTGGGCTCATAAGACCCATGCTCTACCGACTGAGCTAACCGATCATATTATATACTAAATATTCTTTTATATTGTAATTAATTATAATAATTTGATGCCGCTGCTCGAGATAAAATAGGACAATCCCTCAACGAATGATAATTTTTATTTACATAAGGAGATACCTTTGTGGTTTTTATTATATTTTCCTTTTCCCTTTCCCTTTCCTTTTCAATTCTACTTTTTTTTTCTTTCAATTCTTTAATAACATCTTCTAATTGTATTAATTTGTTTGAAATTATATTAATAATATTATTAATATCATTTTTAGATATATTTTTCGACATTTTTTCAGTATTAGTTGTAAATGAACTCATATTTTTTATATATTGGATATTAATCAAGAATCCATTTCAATTTTTTCTTTAATAAACATTTTAATATTCCCACTAGTTTCATTTTCATTTTTATTATTATTATTTCCAGTAATTTCGGTAACGTCAATCTTTTCATTATTATGACTATTATTTTCATTATTCACTGGTTTTCCAAACAATCTTTCAATACTCCTCCCCTTTTTATCCTCTTCTTTTAGTTTCAAATATAAGTTTTTTTGAAAATCATCTACATCACTTGCTATTTTTTTATATTTCAAATATAAACTATCTGTATCGTCATCTATATAGAATTCGGAATAAATATACAAGCATGTAAAATTAAAGAATATATTTAAAAATAAATTAGCTAGAATGTTATACGGTGTATCTAACAAATCCACATAATATGATATTACTATACATAAAATATTAAATTTTAATACTCTTTCATAAAAATTAAATAATGTTTCTTCATGACAATATTTATAAAAAGGTGCTACCCCATTCAAACTATTATTATATATTCGTATATGTCTTTTATCAAAATATTCATTTATATATCTGTCAATATATCCACTATATTTAATTGTCTTTTTAATATCTAGCAATCGTTTTTCAATTGTTTTTTCTTTATTTGACATTAGTAATAAATTAAATTAATATACATTTAAATTCTTTATTATACAATAAATTGAATTTAAAATAATAATAATAATAATATTATTATGAGTTTAACAATTGACGAGATTCAATCAATATTAAAAAATAAAAATAAAATAGAAGATACTATTATTAGTTTACAAGAGCAAATATCCGCTCACAAAAAAGAAATTAATCTTATTGAATCGCATTTAAGAAAAAATTGTAAACATAATTGGGTAAGAGACTATTCAAATAGTTCAGATGATTTGAAAAAAAACTATTGTTCTATTTGTTTAATACGTTAATTATAAATCATTCTAATTTTTAGGTATATTTTTTGACATTTTTGACATTTTATCATAAAACATATAAACTTTTTTATTTACTTTGATTTTTGTAAAATCAAATGATTTAAGAAATACCCCCTCTAAATTTTTTACTCTAGATAGTGCTACATACGTTTGACCGCATTCAAAAATACCAGAACCTATATCAATTTCAGCATAATCTAATGTTACACCTTGTGATTTATGAATAGTTATAGCCCACGATAAAATTAAAGGTATTTGACTAACTCCTATACCTGGAATATTTTCAGACTCCCAGACATGACGACTTATTGTCTTAACAACTCCATTCTGGAATTTAACCACCGGTAATCCGCCTATTATATCAACTATTATTCCTTGACTACCATTACATATGGGTGTTTCACAATCTAAATCATAATTAACAATAGACATAACTTGTGCACCAACCTTTAATTTTAAATTTTGTTCACAATTTATATTTTTCATTAAATAATTATACTCAAATTCTATTTCTTTCTTGCTATATTTCGAACGTAGTAACCTGTTTTTGTCAGTTAGATTTGTAATATCATCAACTGTATTAATAGTATATTCATATAATTTGGTTTCTATTGAATTCATCATGTATTCATTTAAATTAGATACCATTTTTCTCAAAGGATATAATCTAGTTGGTTTAATAATAATATCTTTGGTGATTTCCTTACCAACAAGTTTATTTAAAACATTAATACTGTTCTTTGTTATTTTACCCATGCGAATTTGCAATAAAATTTTAATAAATTCTATATCATTTTGTCTGAATATTTCTTTTAATTCAATTTGATAATCAAATGTATCATCCCATAAATCACTTTCAAAACAAAATTGACCGCTTTTTTTGTCACCGTGATTTGGCACAGGAGGCAATTGGAAAAAGTCCCCTGAAAATATTAGCTGAATTCCTCCAAATGGAATATCTTTTTTTTTTACAATGCGACCAATTTTATCCAATACCTCAAACAATTTTAAAGACATCATACTAACTTCATCAACAATTAATATATCAGTTTTTAACCAATTTTTTCTTTTATATTTGTTATTACATACCTTTTCCACATTTTTTTCAATTGAACCATTTAATAAACCCACTCCAGCCCATGAATGGATCGTCTTCGCTTTCCTTTTTAATAAAATGGCAGAACAACCAGTTAATGAACATAGTTGAAATCGTTTATTCTCACTCACAGCTTCGTCAACTATACATTGTATTAATTTTGTTTTACCTGTACCACCTGGTCCTGTCAAAAATATATTATCACCATCTAAAAATTTATCAAATACAAGTTGTTGTGTTTCAGATAAAGTTATATTCATTTTAATTTTATATATTAAATATTATTTTTATCAATTTTTTATATTAATATGATATAATATAAAAAATTAGTCATCTCTGTCATTATAGTATGATGTTTCATTGTTTTTTTTATAAATAGTATCAGGTTCATACCAAGAGACACCATATTTTGGTCTATATAATTTTTTCCCATTATCAAATGAACACCATATCTCATCCTCAACATCATATTTATGTTTTAATTTATTATCTTTTTTTACATTATAATTTGTATCATTTACATCTGGTTTTTTTATAACAGACAAACATCTATCAAATCGATTCATTCTTCCCCCTAAACACTTGTTAATATTTAAAATAATATTCATATATATCTTAATCTATTTTAAATCGATGCGGATAACAAAATTTATTTAAATAAGTTTTTTCTTCTGAATTAGGAGTTTCCCACCGAATTTTTTTAGTATTATTATGATCATCCAAAACATTATGTTGATCAATAAAAACAAGATCGTTTGAATCAACAGTTTTATAATCAATTATTGGGTTATCCAAGTCTGACAAATGATTCGTTAGTGTAGAACCAACATGTATTTCTCTTGATATATTTAATAACGAATCGTTATATGAACAATCATATCTACCTTTTGTTATTAACAATAAATTATCATAATTATTTGCACTCATTAAACATACTTCTGTTTTGTCATTATTAACAGATAAATTAAATGATCGATTTGATTTTTTTTTATTAGTTTTAAGTAAATTACCTTGATTTTTAGCATTATTATAAATAGTATTACTTTTTTTTCGAGTAATAACATCATGACCGTGTAATAGTTGTTGTTTATTTTTGAAACAGTTCATATATATATTTTATTATAAATAAAATTGATATAATAATATAATTTAAATAGTACTATAAAATGTTAAAAAATTGTTTTTCATCATGTATTCACAATATGAAATCGCGAGTTATGTGTTTTTCAACACAAAACAAGTTGTTAAAAATGGAAACCATTGAATGGAAGGATACAGTGAAATTCATTCCAAATGTTTCAACTGGAAAAGTTATAAAAGTATACGACGGGGACACTATTACAATAGCAACAACGATGTACAATATTAAAAATACAGTATATCGTTTTTCGGTACGATTAAATGGATTGGATTGTCCGGAAATGAAAACAAAGGATAAGAATGAAAAAAAGATTGCTGTAAAAGCTCAAAAAAGAGTTTCTGATTTGATTTTACAAAAGAATGTTAGATTGGAAAATGTTCAATTGGAAAAATATGGTCGATTGTTAGCCGATATATATTATAACAATATACACATTAACAAAGTGCTTATAGACGAAAGACTTGCTATTCCGTATGATGGTGGAACAAAAAATATACCAAAGAATTGGGTACAATATCATATGACTGATTTAAGTTTAAAAGAAATTAAATTAAAGGCGAATGTAGTAGCAAATCATTGATTATAACTCATTAAATATATAGTTATTGTTTGTACAATACTTCAAATGTCAAACTACATGACCAATCATTATGATTCAAATTAACAAGTCTACCATATTCATCCAACAGTTGTATATGTAATTTTTGAATATTTACAGGTCCAAAATAGCTTCTTTTTCGCAATCCATTTTGATTCGAAGTAGTAAAAACATCGGAACAAATAGAAGTTTTACCATTATCATCATCATTAATTAATTTTGCTAAAATATTATTTCCAAGAAGAGATCCTGAAAAAGCAGATTTGTAATAATTATTTGAATTATTATTAAAATCATCAACTGATATATATACGTATTGCATTTTATTAGTATCACAACATCCTTCGCTTATTACAATACTAGAACTATCATATACTCCTGTATCATTATTATATATTAATTGACTTTCATATTTACTCGAACGGAAACCTAAAATCCAACCGAGAGTTAAAGGTAATGTTATTGAATTATCTTCATTATTATTTTCATCAATACATGTTCTTAATGTAAAATTTATATCTTTTTTCATTTTAAAAATACTTTTTTTTGAATCAATATCATATGTATAATCAACATCTAGTATACTATCCTTATATTGTAAATTTATATCATTTATTTTTCTACCAAGCGTTTCATTGGTATACAAACCATCTGGTATTTTAAAATTAATAATACTTTCATAGTCTATATCTTTCATAGTTATTTCATATAATTCATTTGCAATATTTTTGTTACCAGTACCATCATCATCAAAATATTCAAAATTTATATACGATTTCACAATATTATTTTTATTGTCAATTAATTTTGGTTTTGAATTATCGAGTACATAATATTTATATATTATTAATACTTTGGTAATATTGTCATTACTAACATTACCATTGTTAATGTCTGTACCCGTTTCGGTTTGTTTTACAGTAAAAAAATCTTTTAAACACGTAATGTCAATAACAGCATTTTTAAAAAAACTGTTATCACCTGTCTTGTATATACTATTTGTTATATTATTACTGTTTTTTCTATAGTTAAAATAATCATTACCTTCATGTATTACAACATCATCCGGTATTTTTAATTCATTCATAAAATAAATGTGAAAGTGTCGTTTTGAATTATTATCCCATTCATAATAATATGTATATTTATATGGTAAAGTAGCATGAGCAAATGATGCGTATGGTGATGAATCATCATTATTAGTTACGTCGATTGGTGCAAAAGTATTAAGTTCATATCCCCAATCATTTGCTAAAAATTGATTAGTATATATATTATATTTTGTGGTATTTGAATTTGAATTTATATCTACATTATCTTTACCTTGACCATCAACATTAGTATAAGTACTTAATTTGTCATTGTTATACTGAATTGTTACATCTTTTAAATTCGTTGGATCTTCCATTTCAAATGTTAATCTTTCTAATAATCCAGTTTTACTAACTTTAGTACCATCAAAAAATTTACTATCTTCTACCTTGTCTAAAATTGTCTTGTTGAGGTGTAAACATGAAGAAATGGGTATGATATTATTAGTAGTCTTATCCCTAACTGTAAAGTATTTTTTAAATTCATCTTTTGTAAATGTATTATCTGCTTCATCTCTAAATAATAATTCATATCGAAGAGGTTCGTTAAAAATAATTGTTATTTGGTTATATGTATCAGTAGTTGTATTATAGGAAACATATGGGTTCAAGATTATAGTAGGTCTTTTCTTTGATGCGGATGAATTAACATTAGTAAATTTGTCTTTAAAATTATCAAAAGAAAATGTTCTAATACCAATTAAATGATTAGCATCATCTGATTTACTAGCATAATTTAATTCAATTTGTAATCGATTATTGCCCAATTCTTGACTTATATTATAAAATGTTTTAGGTATATAAGCAGACGACAACTGCATTGAAATAACATTATTTATAGTAAAAGGTAGGTTAATATGTAAATCATTACTATCAACACCATAATAATTATCTCTAAATCGACTGTCTATATTAATAACTCGTTGTATTGTTTTATAATTAATAGGGTTCATTTCACCAGTTGGTACATGTACTGATGACACTGTTTTTCCACTATCATCATTACTTACCTTTATTACTTCACCCATAGTAAGTACAGATTCGACATGTTCATTCGTATTTTTAATTAATAAATCTGATATTTTAGTTAAAAAATCCATTATTTTAATGCGTTTATTTTGATTAATATTACTATCGTTCGCAATATTATTTTCAATTTTTCGTTTTGATTCATCAATATGGATTTTACTATATGGTCTATTTAATTGAAATAAATCTTCCATTTCATTTATATTATAATTTGAAGGTTCCAAATCAAATGACATATTATATAATAATTAATATAATTTTTTTATTACTATATTTATTTTATTTATAAATATAATATTCTTTTATTAAAGTATATGAGTAAAAAGTTCAATTTTCATAAAATCGGACATAAGAAACCAGACTATACAAACACCACTTCTTCGAATGGTGCGTATAATATTACAAGTGATATTTATACTGGATCTGTTGATAAAAAACACGAACATTTCACACGTATTTTTATTGATTATGATAGTAGTAATAATTCACTTGATTTTTACTTGGATCCAAGTAAAAATAATTCCATTACTGATAAAATAAATAATGGTAGATTTTTGCTTAAAAAAAAAAGATATGTATTCGAAAAGGCAAATGGTGAAGACAATATAAATCATATTTATATAACTGATGTCAGTCAAACAGATCTTGGTCAAAACATGTCTAGTGATAATATAACATTTGGAGGAAATGTATTGAATGATTCTTACGGTTTGTTAAATGGAAAAGATAATCAAAACCCACCAGATTCAATTAAAATTTATATCCCACATGATAAGTCGGAAAAAGACCGTATATTTTTTCGTATATTTGAAAATAATAATGCGGTAGCGGATGAAAATCTAATAAATCAATTAAGATACTTTGATTTTCCTATATTTCCTATACCACCACCAATAACAATTGATGTTAATGGTGGCGAATACTCATCGCCTTATTATAATTTTTCAATTAATAGTTCACCTATAAATATTGAAAACTATTCGTTTAAAAAAAATCAACGATATATATTTA
>Ga0181402_1000444_pt1 | contig 15345 bp, 21 predicted proteins | sample 25SPOviralmetaG_FD_130131 | JGI IMG/M metagenome (GOLD analysis project Ga0181402, IMG submission 130131) | Marine viral communities from the oligotrophic San Pedro Time Series (SPOT) site, San Pedro Channel, CA, USA - 25 SPOT_SRF_2011-08-17 | ecosystem: Environmental > Aquatic > Marine > Strait...
AGAGAATGTTGGAAATGCTAACGCTTTATCATCATCTGGTAACACTAACTTTGGAGTAAGAGCTACAAATGATTTAGTTTTTGCTGCAGGTGGTGCATCAGAAAAAATGCGTATTGCTTCTACAGGCAACGTAGGTATTGGAACTACTAGTCCAAACTTTAAACTTTCTGTGGATGATAATACAATTACAACATCTCCAACAACTTTGTTACAATTTGATTCTTCGCTTATTGATGATAATGGTGGTTATAATATTGATTTTAGGACTAGTTCAAATGATACTGCTAATAGATTTGTCGCAAGAATACAAGCATTAAGGAGTAGTGGTGCAAAAAGCAGCTTAGGGTTTTTCACAGAAACTGGCTCGGCTTTGACGAGAGCTTTGCTATTAGACTCATCACAAAACGCAACTTTTGCAGGATCTATAACTACTAATTTAAGTTCTGAAGGTACTTACTTTACTGGAGGTTCTGGTGGCGTTAGACAGTTGTCTATTACAAGTGGCACTAATACTTCAGCACACGCTCTTCATACTTTTAATATAGCATCAACCAATGGGTTATATAAGTTTGATGTTAATAGTGGTACAAGTTTTAAGTTAGATAGTTCTGTTGCAACTTTTAATACTAGAGTTGTAATAGGTGATGATGCTATTACAACAGACAAACCTGGTTTAGTAGTTGGTGATACAACTAACAATGGTCAAATAACGATAAGAGGTGGCCAACCAACATTATTTTTTGATAAATCAGGTGTAAATGATGCTGTTATACTTACAGATGGTGTTAGTTTAAAATTTAAAAACGGAACACTTGATTCTGAAGGTTCTGACCAATTAACTTTAGACACATCTGGAAACGCAATTTTTTCAGGAGATATACTTGTATCTGCAGCGGGTAGTACAGGAGAAATAATACGAACAACAGATAATACTGAACCTTATTTTGCATTACAAAGAAACTCAGGGAGTAATGGAGTAGGTGTTTTAAGGTTATTAGATGGTGGCGATTTAGCATTTGATACAGGTGCAACAGGTGCAGGACAAACAACAAGATTAACTATTGATGGGGGTAATGGAAACGCAACTTTTGAAAATGATGTAAATATCGTAAATACTTCAGGTGTTACATTAAATATGAACACTAATACACAAGGTAATACTTCTAAAATTTTATTGCACGAAGGTACAACTGCAACTCCACAAAATGGTGCTTCTATAAGATATGATGGTTCTGCTAATCAATTTAAAATTGGTGTTGGAACAAATGTAGATACAATAAGATTAACAATAGCACGAGATACAGGAAACGTAGGTATTGGAACTACTGCTCCCACTTCAAAATTAACAGTAGTAGGTTTAGCAGAACATGCAGATAATGCTGCGGCAATTAGTGCGGGATTAACGACTGGTGCTTTTTACAGAACCGGTGATTTATTAAAGGTAGTACATTAAGATATGGCAATAAAATTTTCACAATTTATAACGCAAACAAGTGCTTCTTCACTTAGCCACATAGTAGGTTACAATGGAGCCGACAATATTCAAATAACTCCCGCAAACTTTTTCACAAGTTTTGCTGTGGGAAACACAGGTCAAGTTTCATATTTTGATTCAGCCTCTTCTTTGGAAGGAAGCAATGAATTTGTTTGGGATAGTAATAATAATAGATTAGGTATTGGAACTTCTTCACCTGCAGTACAATTGCACGTGGCAGGAACAGGAGCTCCTGACATAAGAGTTCAAGATTTAGATGGCACAAATCAATTTATTAATATAGGGCATAACAATGGCAATACCACCTATGTATCTCGTAATAATACTTCTTTTGGCACTCACGTTTTTTATGGCGCAAATGGTTCTGCAACTACAGAAAGAATGCGTGTTACGTCATCAGGCTATGTTGGTATTGGAACTGATAGTCCTGTTTCTAAATTAGATGTAATAGGCGGTGTAACAGCTCAAGGAACACTTGTTGCAACTGGAATATCACAACTTGGATCTGGTGGTTCTAATGTATATTTAACATCTTCTAGCGCAGGTAACGTAGGTATTGGAACGAGTAGTCCAACTTTTAAATTAGATGTTGAGGCTGATTCTTCAAGTGGCGTTGTAAGTGTAAAAAACGCAGCAAATGGTAGAGATACTTTTAGGTCAGAAAATGCAGCTGGAACTAGAACTTTAAATTTTGGTAATGATGGTAGTGGTCACGGTCTTTTATTAATTAGAAGTAGTTCAGGTAGTGTTACTAATTATATAGCTGGAAATGGAGATTCTTATTTTAATGGCGGAAACGTAGGTATTGGAACTAGTAGTCCTAGTAGTAAATTAATGATTGAAACAGGAAGCGATGAAGGTATAAGAATTTATAGGTCAAGTGCAAATGCTAATTTTGGAGCAATAGAATTTAGAAATAGTAATGACACCGCTACAAACTCAAGAATAGGTTTCAATTCAAATGAATTAAGATTAGAAGCTACAAGTACACAAAGGTTTGTAACTGATGGGTCAGATGCTCTTGTTATAGATACCTCTCAAAACGCAACTTTTGCAGGTGATGTAATTATAGACAATAGTAGTGGTGATCCGTTTTTAAAATTAATGACTGCCGCGCAACAATATGTATTAAGAATTGATCAAAGTGATGCTGAAAAATTCCAAATAAGAAACACAACATCAAGCGTAACAGCTTTAAGTATAGATCGTTCTAGTAACGCAACTTTTGCAGGTGATATAAATGTATTAGGGGAAGATGTTAATTTTTCTACAAATGGATTTGCAGATATTAATAATACAGGAACAGGGGCAATAAGATTAAGACCGAGCGGAACAGCAACCGCATTAACCATCTCAAGCTCTGACGCTACATTTACGGGAAATATTATAACCTCATCAACTTCGGGGAATAAAGGTATAAAAATAATAACGGCTACCGACGCAGAGGGATTCTTAGTTTTTGGAGACGCAGACGATAACTCAATGGGCGGAATTGCATATAATAACAATACAAATAGCCTATCTATTGATTGTAATAATGCTGAAAGAATTAGTATAAATTCTGCTGGAAACGTAGGTATTGGAACTACTAGTCCTGCTACTAAATTACAAGTAGATAGTGGGTCAGATTTTAGTGTTGCTTTATCTAAAAGAGGTTCAACATCTAGTGCTTTAAAGTTTACTTTATCAGATCCCAGTATAACAACTAATACTTGGAAAATAGAGCACGATAGTAGCGAAAATTTAAAAATATTTGGCTATAGTACAGATAATTTACTTATTTCTACTAATTCAGTTGAAAGAATGCGTGTCACTTCTTCAGGTAATGTATTGTTTGGAACTACGGGAATACCAAATGGAACTTCTGTTTACGGAAGTGGATTTATTCCAGGATCTAATGATAGAATGTTTTTAAATCTTGCAACATCATCAACAAGCACAAAAGAACATTTACAGTTTTTTAATCCAAATGGAAAAGTAGGTACTATTAAAACACTTAACAGTGCAACACAATTTAACACATCATCTGATTATAGGTTAAAAAAAGATTTAAAAGATTTTGATGGTCTTGATAAAGTTTCTAAAATTCCTGTGTATGATTTTAAATGGAAAGTAGATGATTCTAGTTCTTATGGAGTTATGGCTCATGAGTTACAAGATATATTACCAGATGCGGTTTCAGGTGAAAAAGACGGAGAAGAAATGCAAGGAGTAGATTACAGTAAAATAGTACCACTATTAATTAAATCAATACAAGAGCTTAAGGCAGAAGTAGAAGATTTAAAATCAAAAATATAAATTATCTTTGTAAATATGATATATACAACAACAACAAGCTGGGGTGGTGATTTAAAAGTTAATTACAACTACATAGAAATAAAATAAAATGGCACGAAAAATAAGCGAAGAAACAGAAGTAAGATTAGATTTAAAGACAATAGGAATTATTGTTGGCGGCGTAATCTCTCTTACTAGCATGTACTTTGTTTTGAAGTCAGACATAGCATTAGCTATGGAAAGGCCAGAGCCTGAAGTATCTAAAATTGAGTGGTCTTATAAGGATGAATTGGTACGTTCAGAAATTTCTAACACTAATGAAAAGGTGCAAGGTTTAGAAAAATCAGTAGAAGAAATAAAACAACAACTAAATAAAATTGACGAAAGGCTATATGAAATTAGTAAACAAAGATGAGATGTGCAATAATTGCCTTTTTCCTGACATGTGTCACTTTTGCTCAAACTGATATTGAAATTGTTCAGTTTAGCGCTTCTTTTGTTAAAGACAACGAGGTTGAATTAAAAAGCTTCAGATATGATTCTGAAACAATCTACATGTCTGACTCTAAAGACAAATTCAACCAATACAATATTAAATACATACCAACCATTATATTATTTTATAATGATGAAGAATATTATAGAGTAGAGTCGGGTATAAGTTTAAAAATGCCGGACAATTCTATTCAGTTAATAGAAGATAAAATAGAAGAAATAATAGAAAGTAAATTTTAAATATGAAAAAATTAATAACATTAATATTTATACTATTCACCTTAAATGTATCGTCACAAGTTATAGGTACAGACAAAAAACTAGAAGATAATATTGTAAAAAAATACAAAGCAAAAGATTTTTTTAAAAATATTTATAAGGATGTTTTTAAATACAGCACTGTTTACGTGGCCGGAAATGTAGACAACCCTAAAGAAAACCCTAAAGACTATTTTGTAAGAACTAACCCAGATGGTAATTTATACGCGCCACCTGTGGTTGTAGATGGTACAGATTATTACGACTTTGATTATCGCTATGGTATTGGGATTCGTAAGTTGGCTCGTTTCGACTATGAGATCAAAGGGAAACACTACTACGATGGCACAGAAAACAACATTGGACTATCAGCACCTAATTCACCTGTTAATGGATTAGAATATACTATTCACTACGAAAAAGAAAGATCTCGGGATGAAGTATTTATAAATCACAGGTATTTTGTCAAACACAGCGGCAAATATCATGTAGCTAAATTAGAAAGTAGAAAGCAAGGTAAAATAGATTTTAATTACAAATCAGCTGAGTTAAGGGTTAAGCTACCAATAGGCAAAAAAATTTCTATATCTGCCGGCGGAATCTACAGGACTCACGTGCGCCCCTACGGATACAATCCAGTTGAAGTGTGGTTAAATGAAACAAATGAAGATGGATGGCCTATAAACCCCTGGTATTCTTTAGGGTTAGAATATGGGTACGATGATATATACTATACGCAAGAAGATCAGAATGGCAACGAAATATCAGATTGGTATTGGATAAATCCTGAAGGGGAAATAGTAGCTCATACAGATCTTGAATTTCGGGATACAGTATTTGCTGACCTGATGAACAGATTTAATAATGAGATATGGGGGGAGTTAGATGCCTTTGGTGTAGTCAGTCCAATAGTCGGTTTTGACGTGTACCATTACAAATCAAATTTTTGGCTTCATGCATACGGATCTTATTTATTACCATACCACAAGTATGTGCAAGGAGACGAATCGTTTAGCTATTTAAATCGAAATAATTGGGGGCTTGGCGGATTAATACAAGATTCTGAATTAGAACAATGGGAGGATTGGCAGGCAGGAATTTCATTTGGCTGGAAGCTGTCTAAAACTGTTGGCTTTTTTATTGAAGGTGAATACACAAGATTTTGGGATTCTGAAATATATCAATCTTCTGTAGGTGTAAACTTTAGATTATGATAAATAAAATACCCAATGATAAGTTGCTTCATTTTTTTTGGGGCGGAATATCTGCTTTCCCTTTAGTTTATTTTTTCTCTATTTACGGATTTATTTTTTCCGTAACTTTGTATGCAGCAAAAGAGCTTGTATATGATTGGTGGATGCAAAGAGGTAATCCCGAGTTTATGGATTTTATTTACTCCAGTGTGCCAGCAGTATTTTATTTAATTTTAAAATTAAACTTATGAAAGCAATTAGTGATCACATTACATATGCGGAGGCTATACATTCAAATACGGCTAAAAGAAAAGGTATAGATAACACGCCAAACCCAACTCAGATCGCTGCAATGATTACTGTGGCAGAAATGGTTTTTGAACCTTTAAGAAAGTGGGCTGGTGGCCCGATTAAAGTAAATTCTTTTTTTAGATCAACATCTTTAAATGAAGCGGTTGGCGGGGTAAGTTCCAGCCAGCATTGCAAAGGTGAAGCAATAGATTTGGATGACGTTTATGGATGTAAAAGCAATGCAGAAATGTTTATGCATATAAGAGAGAATTTAGATTTTGATCAATTGATATGGGAATTCGGAACAGACATGAATCCAAACTGGATTCACGTTTCTTATGTAGGAAAAGATGAAAATAGAAATAGGTGTTTACGCGCTTACAAGGAAGACGGAAAAACAAAATACAAAACAATATGAGTTCGAAAAAAAAATTTTCTGAAACAAAAGTAGGTTTGTTTTTAAAAAAAACCGCACCAAGTATATTGGATACTGTGGGAGATGTTTTGCCAGATGCAGGAGTTATGGGGTTGGTAAGGAATTTAATTAAAAAAGAATCAGATGTGGTTTTACCAGTAGAAGATAAAGAAAAAGCTATGAAGCTATTAGAAATAGATATTATAGAGATGCAAGAAGTAAGTAAGAGGTGGACAGCAGATATGTCAAGTACTTCTTGGATGGCTCAAAATGTTAGGCCAATGACACTTGTGTTTTTTTCGATAGCATATATAGTTGGATGGTACGCAGGTTATGAGCTAGATAGTGTGGCTGGAGTTTTATCACTTATTGTTGGGGCATACTTCGGATCTAGGGGTGTTGAAAAAGTGATGGGCAACAACAAACATAAATAGTAAAATGGCTAGAAGAGTAATAAACCCTATTGAGTATAAAAAAGTAAGAAAAAAAAGACCTGGTATTCACGCAAAGACTAAAACCAGTAAATTAAAAAGTAGTAAATTGTATAAAAAATTAAACATAGGTCAAGGATAATGGCAAAAAAAGGAAGAACAAAAGGAAACAAAATATGCCCCTCTGGAATAGCTTGGGCAAAAAGAACTTTCGATAGATATCCATCGGCATATGCAAATATGGCTGCAAGTAAATATTGTAAAGATCCCAACTATGCTAAGAAAGCAAAAGGAAAATAATAAATAATCGTAAAAATAAAAATCATGAAAATGAAAAAAACAATGCTTAGTGCTGTGCAAAAAGTCAAAATGGCAATGGGCAAAAAACTACCAAAATTAAGTAAGCCTTCTTTAAACGCAGGTTTTGAAAAACTTCCTGAATCAGTACAAAAGAAAATGATGAAAGGTAAAAAACCTAAAATGTCTATGAATAAAAAAGAGGTTGGCACCCCTAAAGGAAGAGCTAAAGGAAAAGCAATAATAGCCAAAGTAAGAAAAGAAGGTGAAGCTAAAGTAAGTGCAGCTGGAAATTATAATACTAGAGGCAAAAAACCTAAAATGGCAATGAGAAAGAAAAAGTAATGGCATTTAATTTAAAAAACATTTATGAGGTTTTCGGACACAACAAACAATACTCTAATGGGGATAGGATTGTTGTGGAAAAGAAAATGTCAAAAAAAGTTTTAGGTCAAATAAATCCAAATGGTGTTATTGAAATAAATAAAGATGCAACACCTGCAAATAAACGCAGAGCGGTAAAGCACGAGCAAGTTCACCTTGACCAAATCAGGTTGGGGTTGTTACATTTTGATCACAATAATTATCACTATAGAGAAAGCATAACTTCACCAATACAGACAATACCAAGTAGTAAGATTAACACACACGACAGAAGTTTGCCGTGGGAAAAACAAGCACACGATGGGCGAATTAAAAAAATGGGTTAAACAAAAGTGGGTGCGCATCGGAACGGATGGTAAAATCAAGGGCCCTTGCGGTACATCTAAAAATAAAAAGAATCCAGACAGGTGTTTACCATTAGCAAAAGCGAGAAGATTAAGTAAAAAACAATTAGCAGCAACAGCTAAGAAAAAAAAGAGACAAGGAGGAGGTCGTCAGTTTGTGTCTAATACTAGCGCTGCAAAAGTAAGAAACGCGTAATATGGCAACTAAAAAAAACATGCCTTGTAATAGAGTGAGGCCGTCCACGAGACCAGGTAAAAAGAAAATGGTAAAAGCTTGTGAGGGTGGTAGAGAGAAGTTAATTCATTTTGGAGCTAAGGGTTACGGGCATAATTATTCTGCAGCAGCAAGAAAAAGTTTTAGAGCAAGACATAAGTGCGGAACAGCCAAATCAAAACTAACAGCTAGATATTGGGCGTGCAAAAAATTATGGGCAGGTAAGGGTGGCAGCACCAAGTCTTCACCTAAAAATAGACAGGGAAAATATTAGTATCTTTGTAAATATTAAAAAACAATTATGGCAATAATTCCAAACGCACAACAATTTCATACTCTTTCATCTACTGTGGATACAACAGAGAGAGGATCAGTGCGAGCTAACGCAAGCAGAGAGTCATACACAATGCAAGATATAATTGACACAATACCTCCAGGAGTAAGTGGTAATAATTCAGTTTACGTTAAATCTGAAGGAACCCCAGCAGAAAACGGAGCTTTATTATTAGCTGGATTAACAGCCGCAGTTGCTAAATCTACTTCTACTAACGTGCCAGGTGCTGATATTTCTGTGGCTAGCTATAGTGGAGCTATAGGAAGCTTTCGATGTGAACCTAATAATCCTGGTGATTGGCAGTTTTTAACTGCTGGTGCTCCATATGAGGCTATTTTTGATCCTGGTGACGCTGGTGGCTCTAGAAATTTATCATTTGAAGTAACCAATGTAGGTGGATTTCCTACGGATTTTGATTTCGATTTGAAAGAAGTGGGCACTGGAGCAGATGTAGTTTCTATCTCTGGCACACCCGATTTCCCATTTCCTTCAGTAACAAAATACAGTCCATCTACATTAATAATAGGACCAGGAGAGTATGACATAGCTTCAGATTTTATAGTAAATGATTTAGTTAATGTAACTTCTTTAACAGGACAACCAGATGCAAACATAACTGGTGGTAATGTGAAAATACAATCTGGAGCAAACAATTCTGGTGCTCCAATAAGTATTGTAGGTTTAAATTTACAATCTAATTCTTTGTGGATAGAAAGTAATCTAAGTTTTGTAAATTATAAAAATTGTATAGCTTTAGGGACTAATTCATTTAGCATAGAGCCTAGTGGAAGTGGTTCAATAACTGGTAAGTTTGAAAATTGCATAGGTTCTTTTAGAGCTTTTGGTGGTGGTGTTAATGTAACAGCGGCTGGAATATTTACTAGATGTACCGTAGCTTACGTCTCCATAGGTGCGGCTGGAGCTTTTGGTGGAAAAGGAAGTACTTCTGGTAGATTTGAATACTGTGGAAGTTCTACTATAGACTACGAGAATAATGCAATAAATCGCGCGCCTAATAGCGCGTATGGCAGCGAAGGTGTAGATGTTGGAGGATTTTTCTTAAATTGTGTTGGGCGTTCTCAAAGTTTTGCTTCAGCTAACACGGGTACTACTAATGCTGAGTTTCATAATTGTATAGCGGAGAACACATCTTTTGGTTATAGAAACACTAATAATCAGGGTGAGTATTATAATTGTAAAGGTGGAAATCAAGCTTTTGGCTCAAACCCATTAAGTGGTGATACAGCTGCAAACGCAAAATATTATAACTGTGTTGGTAATACCATTGCTAATAGTGGAGTAAACTTAGGTTCTCAATATATCAATTGCGCAGCTACAGTGAGTTGGAATAGTTATAATGCTGGAAATGGTGGATTTGCATACAATTGTTACTTTGGCTCTGGTGGTGCTCAAAACCCCCCAACTGGAACAGGTAAATACAGAAATTGTTTAGATTCTTCCTTAACTATAATAAATCAAGGATAATAAAGTAAAATTATGATTAAAGATTTTAAAAAAATTGAAGGTGGTGATTGGATATTGCTAGTTGATAACGCTTTAAGTGTTGAAGAATTAGAATTTGTAGATAAAGAAGATAAGTCAGATGATGAATTAGCTCAATTAAAAGAGTTATATAAAAAATGTGAAACAGCTCCAAGCGAAACTGATTTAGCAATATTAGATAAATGCTATGATGCTTTTATAAAAAAAGAAAATCTAGAAGATAAAATTATTAAAATAGCTGGATTACACGTTACTTTAGAAGATGACAAGTTAAGAGGTATTTTTAATTATTTTATTGGTAAAGAATTTAATCAATTTATATTTTAACAACATCGCTGAATTAGGAAAAAAATAGACAGGGAAAATATTAGTATCTTTGTAAAATATTTCAAACATAAAAAAATAAATCATGGCATTAATACCTAGCGAACAACAATTTCATACACTGTCATCTACGGTAAGCACACTTGAAAGAGGTTCTGCTTTTGCAAATGCAAACAGAGAGTCGTACACAATGCAAGACGTAAAAGATACCGCTATATCCGGTACAATAGCTGAAGTTCCTTCCACAATAAAAACAAACAACACGCTTATAGTTGGATCTTCGCTATCTCACGATGAAGGTATTAATATTGGTTATGGATGGGAGACTATGCAAAGCATAACCACCAATGCTAAAAAAAACGTAGCTTTTGGTTACGATTGTTTAAAAAATTGTAATGATCAGTATAACGTAGCGGTAGGTTATGAAGCTTTAAGACAGCATTATGATGGTATTTTTAATATCGCTATTGGATATGACTGTATGACGGGTTCAGGAGAGTCTGAAGGCGCAGCTAATAGTAATAACGTTTTTATAGGGGCTCAATCTGGTAGAGATATAGACGCTGGTTGTAGTTCAAATGTAGGTGTGGGTAGAAGTGCTCTTGGAAATTTAAACCAAAATGGTAGTCCAGGAAGCTCTAATACAGCTATAGGTAACGCAGCTGGAAATACCCTCAATTCTGGTGACAATAACACAATGATTGGTAATAGTGCATGGTCCTCTGCAGGTACTGTAAGTAATGAGTTTACATTAGGTAATTCTTCTGTAGCGGTTCTAAGATGTCAACAAACCACTATAACAGCATTATCAGATGAAAGAGACAAAACAAGTGTTGAAGATTTACCATACGGTCTTGATTTTATAGATTCATTAAAACCTAAAAAATTCGTTTGGGACAATAGAGCTGAAAAGAAATTTGTTGATGACGCGGAAGGAAATAGAGTTGAAGAAGAATACTTCAGCGCAAACAAAGGTAAAAAAGATGTAGGATTTATTGCTCAAGATTTACAAACAGTGGATAATGAATTTTTAAATTTAGTATATGATTCAAATCCAGAAAGATTAGAGGCTAGCTATGGTAAACTTATACCGGTGTTAGTAAAAGCAATACAGGAATTAAAATCTGAACTAGATTTGTTAAAGTAAATAATAATATATAAATTTGAAAAAGATAAATATTAAAATTAAATAAAATGAGTGAGCAAGTAAAAAAAGTAAGTGAAGAGCATTTAGGTAGACTTCAAGAATTAAACCAACAATTCACCACAATGCATCAACAAGTTGCTGAGCTAGAGGTAAGAAAATTCCAGGTACTAGCTGGTATTGAAACTTTAAGAGCTGAGTTTAAAACTTTTGAAGGCGAGTTGATTAAAGAATACGGAGACAACGTAGTCATTAATTTACAAACGGGTGAAATAAAAGACAAACCAGAAGATGGCGAAAATAAGTAATATAACAGCATATCCTACAATTAGTAATCTGGATGGAAACGATTATTTAATTATAACAGACGCAAATAATTCATTAGCAACTAAAACCGTAACCCTTTCACAAGTTCAAAGTTTTTTAGGTTTAGCTGCGGATTCTCCTGTAATAGCAAATGTTTCTGTAAGCAGCGCAACCTTATTAACATTAGCTACTTCTCCAGCAACTCTGATTGCAGCACCAGGAGCAGGAAAAATTCTTGATATAATAAGCATAATGTGTTACCTGGATGCGGGAGCTACCCCTTATGATTTTACACCATCTTTGTCAATTAAAATAGATACTGCAACGATAGGGTCAATTTCAAATTCCTCGACCGCTATGAACTCAGCCGTAGACGCAACTTTCAAGCCTGAGATTCCTAATTCAAATGAAATTTATCCACCAAACAGTGCGTTGACTTTACACGCTGGTGGAAGCAATCCTACACAGGGTACAGGGGTATTGTATGTAAATGTATACTACAGGGTGTTAACTGTCGGTTCAAGCTTCTAATCTAATGGATATTAGAAAGATTTCAATAGGCTCGGACTATAAGTCTAGCGCTATGCACTATCTTGTAGGTCAATCAATTTTAGGCGGTTCGTATACTATTCATTTAATTCAACACGAAAGCAGAAATGATTCAATAAAAATATGGATAGAAAGGCAAAATGAAATATTATTATGGAAAGAGTTTAATTCTAACATGCCTATATCTATAGAATATAATATTAATTTTTAATGAAATCCCCACACTATTTTATCGTAAAACCTTTGAAGGGTAGAAGGTATGATAATATAAAAAAAATAGGTGAAATAGATTTTTACACTAGCGTGTCTCAAGAAGATTATACTGCCACCAATAGATTTGCAGAAGTAGTTAGTCCTCCAATAAATTACAAAGGAGAAATATCCAAGGGGGATATTTTACTAGTTCATCATAATGTATTTAAAATATATTATGACATGAAGGGCAGAGAAAAAAGCGGTAGAAGTTTTTTTAAAGAAGATTTGTTTTTTATTGATTATGATCAGTTTTATATGTATTGCAAGAATGAGGTGTGGAAAACTCACTCAAAATATTGTTTCATAAAACCTGTTTCAGTTCGAGAATCCATAATTATGAAGCCTGTAGAGGAAGAACCATTGGTGGGTGTTGTCAAGTATACTAACCCTATATTAACAAAACTTGGTGTTAAAGAAAATGATGAAGTCGTGTTTGAGCCAGAATGCGAATATCCATTTTATATAAATGGAGAAAAACTTTACAGAATGTTCTGGAATAATATAACAATGGTATTATGAAGTCATCTGAAGATTTAAAGCTAGATATAATAAGCGCAGGTAGAGAAGCTGTAGCCCAGTTAATTAAGGTTGCTAAAGAAGATATAATTAAATACGACAAGGATGATGAGTTAGCGGCAGACAGATTAAAAAATGCTGCAGCTACAAAAAAGCTAGCTATATTTGATGCGTTTGAAATATTAACCAGAATTGAATTAGAAAAAGATTTACTGAACGGAGTAGAAAAAGAAGAGGAAAAATCAAGACAAGGATTTGCAGAAAGAAAATCAAAATAGACTTTACACGGTAGTTGAGAATCACGTATCTAAGCAGTCTATGCTTAAGATGAATCAAAATAAATCCTGGCAATATGGATATAATCCAAAGCACGATTTAGTTGTAATTAGCAAAGACGGAACTATAGGTGAAATTTATAATATAAATGGTCTTTTAATTGGTCTTCCCAAACCCCCCAAATCAATACATAAAAATTCAAAAAAAACAAGTGATCAGCACTGGCTACCCTTTGAGTATCCTAAATCATTGGCAAAAATAAATTCTATATTTCAATGGCATGAAATGTCAACTCAATTTAAAAATGAATGGGTCAATTACATAGAGTGTGAGTTTGATAGAAGGGACGAAGGCTTTTGGTTTTACAACAACGGATCTCCTACATACATTACAGGGACTCACTATATGTACTTGCAATGGACAAAAATAGATATAGGAAAGCCAGAGTTTAGAGAGGCTAATAGAATATTTTATATATATTGGGAGGCTTGTAAGTCAGATAAAAGAAGTTTCGGAATGTGTTATTTAAAAATTAGACGTTCAGGATTTTCTTTTATGGGATCTTGTGAGGCTGTCAACACAGCCACAATCAGTAAGGATGCAAGAATTGGTATATTGTCTAAAACCGGATCGGATGCAAAAAAAATGTTTACTGACAAAGTAGTTCCTATTTCTAATAATTATCCCTTTTTTTTCAAGCCTATACAAGACGGTATGGATAGGCCAAAAACAGAATTGGCTTACAGAGTGCCAGCTTCTAAGATAACAAAAAAGAATATGTTTGAAACCGAAGAGGAAGAACTGGAGGGATTAGATACCACTATAGACTGGAAGAACACAGCGGACAATAGTTATGATGGAGAAAAACTAAAACTATTAATTCATGATGAATCTGGAAAATGGCTAAAGCCAGATAACATTATAAATAACTGGAATGTTACAAAGACATGTTTGCGATTAGGTAGTAGGGTGATTGGAAAATGTATGATGGGGTCTACCTCAAATGCTTTAGATAAAGGGGGTGAAAATTTTAAAAAGTTATTTTATGATTCTGATGTAAAAAACAGAAATCAAAACGGTCAAACTAAAAGCGGGTTGTATAACTTATTTATACCTATGGAATGGAATTTTGAAGGTTATATAGATAAGTATGGCATGCCTGTTTTTCACACACCCGCTAAAGAAGTTGAGGGGTCTGACGGTGAGATGATATATCAAGGCGCAATAAATTACTGGGAAAACGAAGTAGATTCTTTAAAGAAAGATGCCGACGTTTTAAATGAATTTTACAGGCAGTTTCCTAGAACAGACTCACACGCTTTTAGAGACGAAAGTAAACAGTCATTGTTTAATTTAACTAAAATATATCAACAGATTGATTACAATGATTCTTTAATTAAAGAACACTATCTAACAAGAGGCAGGTTCAGTTGGAAAGACGGCATCAAAGATTCTAAAGTGATTTGGTCTCCAGACAATAGAGGTAGGTTTTTAATTTCATGGCTACCAGAAAAAAACTTACAAAATTGCAGGGTAAATCAGAATGGTAAATATTTGCCTGGGAACGAACATTTAGGTAGCTTTGGGTGTGACTCGTATGACATATCAGGAACTGTTGGTGGTGGTGGCTCTAACGGGGCACTTCATGGTTTAACAAAATTTAATATGGACAACGCTCCTAGTAATGAATTTTTTTTAGAATATGTGGCAAGACCACAAACAGCAGAGCTGTTTTTTGAAGATGTATTGATGGCCTGTGTGTTTTATGGAATGCCAATATTAATTGAAAATAATAAACCTAGATTGTTGTATCATTTTAAAAATAGAGGTTATAGAAAATATTGCTTGAACAGACCGGATAAAATTTACAACAAACTATCCAAGTCTGAAAAAGAAATAGGGGGAATTCCTAATTCTTCTGAAGAAGTAAAGCAATCGCATGCAAGTGCTATTGAAAGTTATATAGAAAAATATGTAGGCGTAGATATGGAGGGGGCTTTTAGAGATAAATTAGACATGGGATCTATGTATTTTAATAGAACCC
>Ga0181402_1000445_pt1 | contig 15343 bp, 15 predicted proteins | sample 25SPOviralmetaG_FD_130131 | JGI IMG/M metagenome (GOLD analysis project Ga0181402, IMG submission 130131) | Marine viral communities from the oligotrophic San Pedro Time Series (SPOT) site, San Pedro Channel, CA, USA - 25 SPOT_SRF_2011-08-17 | ecosystem: Environmental > Aquatic > Marine > Strait...
AATTTATATTAAAACAATGAAAAGATTAAATTTTTATAATTCAGATAATGATTATATTAGTAATAATAATATAATAAATATACTCATAGTACTAGGAAATTATGAAAATGGTGTAACTATAGTACGAAAATTAGACGAGTCTACAAAAAAATATTATAATTCAGGTTATTGGTGGGATACATGGCTAAATATAGAAAAAGAATTAAAAGATAAATATGTTTTTAAATATCATTATACTGATCCAACAAAAAATACTAATTATAATCAAATATGTAAAGATGTACATTCAGGTAAATATGATTTATGTTTAGGACTTTTTAGAAGAACCAAAGAAAGAGAACAAATTGTTAATTTTAGTGCCCCTATTCTAATTGATGCTAATGTTATTGTATATAAATCACGTAATAGTAATTTTTTAAACATATTTAATATAATTAAAAAAATTTGGAAACAATTTTTATTTTTATTAATATTAGGTCTAATATTTGGTATTATTTTATATTTTTTTGATAAACCTCGATCAAAATACATGACTAAATTAACAGGTAATTTCTTTTTAATAAGAACTATTATGACTGGAATTGCTTCAGTATTTGGAGAGATGGGTTATTTATCAGAAAGATCTCCAGTTACAATAAAAAGCACTATCATTACAACTTTAATGATTATGATAGCATTTACTATTATTTTATATATTCAAGGCGAAGTAACAAGAATTTTAGTTAATGAAGATATACCTGAAGTTAGTAAAAATAATATTAATAGCAAACCTATATTAGGAGAAGAAGGATATGCTGTTTTAAAAACATTAGAAACTCAAGGTGCTATTATAGATGCTAGAAAGGTAAATTTTGATGATATAATTAAAATTTATTTAAAAAATCCCGATAAGTATTTAGGTATAGGAATGTCATATACAGAAAGTATTCCTTATTCTCAAATATATGGATTAGATACAGCCTTTGGATTTGGATTTTTCACTTCGGCAGCAGTTATTAATGAAAAATTAACTGAGTTGAGAGAAGATATTAATTATCATATAGCAAAAATGCGCAATCGTGGTAAGTTACAGAAAATTTGCCATTCATACTACGGTGATCATGAAAACGTTCCTACTTGTACTTTAAGATAATTTAATACTTTGAAAATTTATTATTTCAATCTAATATATATAAATGTATTTTGTATATGCTTTTATGATTTTGTTAATGTATTTTTTATCTGGAATTAATAAAGTTAAAAATTTCTCTAATACAGTTGCCGGATTTAAAAAAATGTTTTTTTTAAAAAAACTTCCAAATATTTTTTATCAACTATCAATTTCTCTTGTTATACTACTAGAAATTTTAGGACCCATTATTATATTATACTCCTTACAAACAGATATGTATAACAAGTTAGCATATTTTTCTAGTGTTGGGTTAGCTGGATTTACTGTATTAGCTACATTAATCTATCATTTTCCACCTACAGGTAGTGAATATTACGCATTTATGAAAAATTTAACTGCCACTGGTTCACTAATGCTTTTATCTTGTTTATTTTTATAATAAATTATTTATAAAATATATATTAATGAAATATACTATAATAGGTTCAGGTCCTACAGGATTAACTTTGGCATATATTTTATCATTAAATAATTTTAATATTGAATTAATAGAACAACATGAACAATTAGGAGGATCTTGGAACTCACAATGGATTCGCGATGATTACTTCAGTGAGAACTCTCCTAGAGTTTTTTCTAATTCTGGTAATAGTAAAATATTACTATCTCATCTAGGATTTACAAATAAAGATTTTCAAAATATTTATGGTAATTTTTTTCAAACCAATTTTAAAATTGTTTCATTTGTATTTAAACATTTTAATTTATTTGACTATATCATATTTTTATTCGCAGCAATTAAATATAAATTTATTTTAGAAAATAAAACATTAAATGATTGGATCACTCAGTCTAATTTATCTGTTTCAGCTAAAAAAGCTATTAAAATTATTTCTATATTAATATGTGATCGACCAGATAAAACAAACATTAATGATTTTTTTGGTTCTATATCTTACACATTACCTACTCAAATGAGAGAACCTAATAAATGGCATGAAATTATTGAAAATCATTTAATCTCAAAAAATGTAAATATTTTGAAAAATACAAAAGTAATTAATTTAAATAAAATTGATAAAACTTTTTATTTACACACTAAAAATACACAAGCAGGTTATGAAACTATAATATCTTCTAATAAAGTTTTCTTATGTACTCAATCTGATGGTATATATTCTATTATTAAAAATACTATATTTGAAAATAATTGGATGCATATTAATAAAATGAAAAAATGGAGCGAAAATACATTTTATTCTGGATTTGGATTTCAACTTCATTTTAACAAAATTGTTAAATTTAAAAATGAATGGTGTTGGAGTTGTAATGATGATTGGACTGTTATAATTTTACCTGTTAGTAACTGGTTAAAAAAATATTCTAACGACTCTGAAATTAAAACTGTTTGGTCTTGTTGTATTGTAGATATGGATACTAAAAGTAAAAGACTTAATAAAACCGCTAACGAATGTAATCTTAATGAAGTATTAAATGAATGTTTATATCAAATTAGAAATTCTTATAAAATTCCAGAACCTAAAGTTATTACAATTAGTAAAGGACTTAAAAAAATTAATAATAAATGGAAATCGCGAAATACAGGATATACCAAAAATATTTATGATGATTTACATATGAAAGGACGTGAAGATAATTTATATGCTTTAGGTTGTTTTACAAAAATGAAAAAAAATCATATCTCTTATATGGTTGGAGCTATAGATGCTGTTGCTGAATATCTTAAAAAGTATGAAAATTTAGATAATAATATATTTATAAGTAAATGGAAGATAAATTAAACAAACTAGATGATCATGTGATTACTATGAATAATTTACTTATAAATTTAACTAATACTTTACAAAATACTAATGAAAAAATTGATAATATGGAAAAAAAAATTAATAATATGGAAAAAAAAATTGATGGAGAAGTATTACAAGAATGTAAAAAAATGAGTGGACATATAGATTTTATAGAAGCAGTATACGATAATGTTAAACATCCTCTTGGTTTTATATGTAAAAAAATTAAATATTTAATAAACTCGACTTCAACACAATATACGTTAACAAATTTAGAACAAGATTCTATAGAATAAATTATATTATGAGAGATTTATTTACTAAGTTACTCTTTTTTCTGTATATCTACTCATTATATATTTTTAAATATAATTTAACTATTATTTATAATAACAGAATCTCCTATATTTTTTATTATTTTATTTCTCTCTACTAAATCTGAAGGTACTTTGTTTATTGTCTGTAATATTTTCATTATTTCTAATAATTCATTCTCATTATTTGGATTAGTTTTCATGTAATCAGCAACTGCAGTTGTTGCTTCTTTCTTTACATTCTCAACAGCCTTACCAACTATATCACCATTATCTTTTTTCCATTCTTTTTCTGATTTTACATAAAATTTAAAATGTTTGGGATCACTACAATGAATTGGTCGTTTTGTGAATTCTAATTCTTGAAGATTCTTTACAATTATTGAACTTAAACCATCTACATAACCTATTTTGTTACTATTAAATAAATCCTCCATTGATATCTGTAAATTTTTTACAAAATTATCTATTGGTATAGCATTTCCACAATTTTTATCTAAAAATAATTGTATCGTTATATTATTATTTATAGTATTATTTTGAGTTAGTTGTTTTTCATTATTACCTACATTTTTTTCTAAATTATTTAGTTTTTTTTCTAACTCAAATACTTTATCTTTACACTTAGATTCATGCTTGTAACAACCTGAACGAGATTTATAATATTTATTACACCAACAACAATTATGTTTTATTGCTACTTTTTTGCTACTTTTTTCCCTACTTATGTGGGACGTTTTTATATTTTGTAGAGTTTTTTTATTTTCATTTATGTAAATTGGATTTTGCTCTGCTACTTTTTTTAAAATCGTGTTTCCAGTGTTTCCATTGCTACTTTTTTGATGTTTACGTGTCAATAAATGTTTGTTATAATTACTTTTACGTGACGTTGAATAATCACAAACATGACAATAAAATTTCTGTGCTACTTTTTCAGTAAGGCTAGATGTTTCCAATGTTTCCATTTTGGAAACATATAATATTTTATTTCTAAATAATAACCTTAATTTATTTTGTCATTTTTGAACTACTACATAAACTCCCTACATTGTTTTTTTACTATTACAAAAAACTTCTTTAGATTGTCTTAACGAATTCAAAGAATTTGCTCATTTTCATACCCATTCAATATTTTTAAAAAGTAGCAAGCTTTTTTCGATTATTTTTTTACTCTTTAAAACTAGGTCATTCTTTGAATCTTATAGGACGTCCACATATTGATTCATATTAATATTTTATTTTCCTCTACATTATATCTAAGGTGTATTATATTTTTTTTGTTTTTGTCTTCAAAAAATATCATACGAACTGCTATATCGAGCCACATAATGTTACATAAACTTTTTGTTTTAATATTGATATAAACTTTCTACTATCATACAAAATGACCAGTCTATACCATTTAAATTTAATGGTTCTCCTAGATCAGTTAGCAATTTTATATGAAATTTGTCAATATCTACAGGTCCAAAATAAACTCTCTCATTGATTTGTAGCCCCCTTGTTTCTGTTAATACTTGTCCTGATACAGTATCTATGTCTTTTGTAATTGGAATCACAGCAAATATATCTGAATTTGTTGCTGACTTTATTTTATTATTAATTTTATTAGCTCTATCATACGCTATACCATTAATAGTAGTTTGTTGTGCGTTTGTTAATTGTTTATAAATGATATTTTTATTTTGAAAATCACGAGGTTCATCTACAATTCCATATACATTATTTCCACCTTCATTTTCATTAACATATGGTATATTAGGATCATAATAATCAGGCATAGTAGCTATAGTATCATTTGCCTGAATTGATATTAACCCTTTATTTAAATGATTTTGATTATAATCATCTAAAACTAATAATAGATATTTTGGTCCAAATAAATTAATTAAAGAATCACTTATAATTGTTTCATTGGATTGAATATTCAAAATAACATCTCGGAATCCTAATATAAATCCTAAATTATAATTAGCTTTGTTACCTATACCATTACCATCGTATAAAGGTGCTATTTCTTTAATTTCTGATGGTAACGCATACCATATTATTTTTATATCTGTATCTGTACCACTTACAATTTTTGTTTTACCAGTTAAAATATCATATGAAAATGTAATACTATATTGAGGTATAGCATTATTAATAGCATTATTAATAGCAAAATATATATTATTTGGACTATCTATTATTTCAGTTTCTGCCATGTAGTTACCAGAAAGAATTTCTATTTTGTATGATATATTGTCAATAATTATTATAAAACAATTATTACTATTACTCATATCTATATTATACCATGTAAAAGGTATACTTATAGAGTATAATTTTAATGATATTACATTATGTAAGGTATCAGTTAAGTTAGCATAAAAATCTGTATTGCTGTATGTACTTAAATGTGGTGTAGTAATTTGAGAGAAAGATAATCCATTTTTAGCTGGAAAAGAAAATTGTCTAAATTTACTATCAATATTAACTAATCTAGTATTAATATTCTTTAAATTTGGATTCATTTGTCCCTGTGCGAGAGGAAGATTATATGTTTGATTAATACCTAAACGCTGTTGATACATTACATTATGTTCACTATCAAACAATTCAACAGTTTGTTTTCTTTCAGTATTACGTTGTTCTTGATTACTATCGGATTGAACTAAGTATTGATTAGACCATAAATTAGATAAATGTTTATCGTCTTGATTTTGTAAATTATATTTATTATTATTATTTACTATATCTTTATTATCAGATATTACAGAATTCATAATATTTGTTTTATCTTGACTATTTAATAATCGTTCTTGTACTTGTTTAAAAAATTCTACTAATTTTGTATTATTTTCTTGTGTAAATTTATTTATTAATTTTGAAGATGCTTCAATAATATCTTGTTTATTAAGTGTATTTATATTAAGTATTTCTAATAATTCATTAGTATCATAATTATCAATATTTAAATCTATTTTATCATGTAATTGCGACATAATTATATTATATTAATATATAATTTGTTTAATATTTAATAAATTATATATATCTATTTAAAATATTTTAAATTATACCATATACCTCCTACAAAATATAATGGATTATTAAAATAAAAAACTGAATGTGGTTTTTTTAATATTAAATCTTTAAATTTAAAATATAAATTATTTATTTTTGGTTGTTTTATATTACAATTTATCAAACTGGAATCATAATATATTTTATCATAAATACCATTATTATAAAAACATTTATCTGTATATTCAATTAATTTTTTATTTAAAACAAGCTCTTTATCAGAAATTGAAACATCATAATTTAATAAAAAATGAAAATTTTCATTGTATCCTACAAAATTATAGTTATTGTCTGATGTCTTATGAAATATAGCAGTATCTGATCTTTTAAAAATATTATCAGGGTCCATAGAAAGAAAATTAGATACGTAATCAGTAATTAATGTTCCATATTCATTATTTTTATTTGTAATATAAGTATTTATTTCACATCGTGTTATTTCATCTTTATATACTAATTCAAACATAGGACTTGTACAATTATACATATTTATACTTAAAAAATAATCATCTTCATCATCATGTATTTTAGTTTTTGATAATTCTAAACAATTTGTATTTTCTAATAAATATTTGTTTATATAATCAAATTCATTTTTATTTAATTTAAAATTTACATAAGTACTAAATGTTTTAATATCAACAGGAGCATGAAAAACTGCGTTATTTAGAGGATTATATGTAGATAAAGGTAATCCAGTGATTAAGGCTTTATAAAATAATTTTAAAAATTTTACTTTCGGTAACATTATATTAGTAATATGTTATTTTATATTCATTAAATTCTTTACTATTTATAGTTTTTTCATTTAATAATTGTTCAGACATATCAAAAAGAATATTTTTATTAGCATTGAGAATATCTATAGCCTTTTGAAATGCGAATCCTATTAATTTTTCAATCTCTTTATCTATTTGTGATTTTGTATATTCACTTAATTTATCAGATGATCCCATTGCTATATCTCTTCCTAAAAAAGGTGATTGTGTATTAGTAGATGTAGTATCATAAATACCTATATTCTCTCCAAGACCAAATAAAGAAACATATTGTCTTGCTATATTATTTGCTTGCTTTAAATCATTAGAAGCACCTGTAGTAATATCTAAATCGTCGAAATTTTCAAATAAATTTATATTTTTATAATTAATTGGTACTGAATTAATATTAGAATAAAGAACAGTTTCAGCAGCCCTCCCACCTAACGCTACAATCATATTTGCTAACATAAATTTTTTTGTAGGATAAGAATTAAATTTTTCTTTTGGCGTAAACAAAGTATATCCTCCAGCTCCTCCTTTATTTGAAGTAATGGTTACTTTTCTCACATCAAAAAATTCTTTAAATAATCCCACTGTAATTGCGTGTCCTGATTCATGATATGCTACCAATTTAAGAATATCTTTTTCTCTATTTTCAAAAGCACTAGGCAAACCAATGGTAATTTTCTCATATGCGTTTGTTAAACATTTTTGATTTATTTCAGTTTCATTATATCTTACAGAGAGAATAGCTGCTTCATTTGCCAAATTCGCAATATCAGCACCTGAAAATCCACCAGTTAATAAAGCTAATTCTTCCATATCTATTTCACTCGCTAGTTTCTTATCTCTAAAATGAACATCAAAAATAGCTTTTCTACCATTAATATCTGGTAAAGAAACTTGTACTTTTCTGTCAAAACGTCCAGGTCTTGTTAACGCAGAATCTAAAATATCAGCTCTGTTTGTTGCCGCAAGCACTATAATTCCAGAATCTTTTTCAAAACCATCCATATTTGTTAAAAGTTGATTTAATGTTTGTTCTCGTTCATCATTGCCTCCCGCAAATCCAGCACCACGTTGTCTGCCTACAGCATCTATTTCATCTATAAAAATAACACATGGTTGATTTTTTTTGGCTTGTTCAAATAATCCTCTTACTCTAGAAGCACCTACTCCCACAAACATTTCAATAAATTCACTAGCACTTGCTGATATAAAACCAACTCCAGCCTCACCAGCCACAGCTCTTGCTAGAAGCGTTTTTCCCGTTCCTGGTGGTCCTTCAAGTAAAATACCTTTTGGGATTTTAGCACCCGCATCCACATATTTTTTAGGATCTTTTAAAAAATCAACTATTTCTTCTAATTCAAACTTAGCTTCATCACATCCTGCTACATTTGTAAAATCGACATCTATTAAATCATTATCTATTAGTTTAGGTGTTTTAAATAAATTCTGCATTGGACCCATTCCACCTGGACTATTTTGACTTATTAAACGAACAGCATTTAAAAATGCCGTTATGAGAAAATAAATCGCAAAAATTTGTAAAGGTGTTGAAAAATTATCAAAAAAATTATTTCTAATTTGATAAGAATCAAAATTTATATGATTTTTTATTAATTCATCAATTATCGCATTTGATATTGTTGACGCACCTGTTACTACTGGATGTAAATTAGTTGAACCAACTCTCTCTAGATGATTATTATCAATAGCAATTATACCTTGTACATCATTATTTTTTGTTAAAATTGTTACACCATCCACAGCATTATTTTTAATATTAGTTGTAATATCGTTATAACTCCATACATCACCTAGTTGTCTACCTGTTGATAATAAATTTTCAACTACTTTAGAAGGTGTATCTTGTAAAGATGATTTTAAAATAAACCTTTTATTTATTCTATAGTTATGTTTAAAAGCATAACTATTTAGCAATAAACCAAGAAACAATGTAAGAGATTTCATTGTAATATTATAAATATTAAAATAACCTTAAGTTGATTTAAATTATAATTATGTAAAAAAAATATTTGAATAATTATAATGAAAATAAGTATAATTTTTTCATTAATATTTACTAATATTTCTGGTTTTATATTAAATAAAAACCTTTTAAATTTTAAAGTAAAACCTACAAAATTTAGCAATTTGATAGAAAGCGAAAATGATAATATACCGATTAGAGTTATGGATAAAAAAATTAAAGATTTTTCTGTTAAAGTTTTCCAACCTTATGATATTAAAAAAAAAGAAACTGAAGCTATTTTATTTTTTACTGGAGGTAATTCAATAATTCCAGGAGAGATATACAGTAATTTTTTAAATAATTTAGCAGCAAAAAATTATGCTGTCTATGTTTCTATAAATGATATGGATAAATCTGAAATTGTAGCTGACTATTTATTAGAAAATTATAAAAATTTATCTGTATTAGGACATTCCACTGGCTCTATTAACGCATTAAAATTATGTAATGAATTAAAAGAAATTAAAAAATGTGTTTTTATGGACCCCGTAGATAATAGATTCATTGATAGCGATAATGATTCAAAAAAAAAATTACAATCTAAATATCTGTCTAATGTATTATTTTTAAATGCTAGAAAATCCTATGAATGGACTTATACACCATTTCCTAATTTACCTTTTATACCAGCTTTTAGAATAAAACCTAAAGATTTAACTATTAAAAAAGGAACGGCTACAACCATCGAAGCTAAACAATATGGACATTGTGATATTTTAGATAGCACTTGGGGTAATTTTATGCATTCTACTATAAGTAAAGGAGTAGAAGATAGAGACACTGAAATATTAAATAATTATCAAAAATGGTGCGCAACTATAATTGATATGTTTTTACAAACAGAAAAATTTAAAAAAACTAATATAAGAGAAGTTGAAAATTCTCACAATTTTAAAACAATTAAATATGAATACTCTCATTAAGAATTACAAAAATTAAACCTAAATTTTGAAGTTCAAATAAAGTATTTACTATTACTCTATCTGAATAATGTGGATTTAAACCAAAAATAACACTTGATAAAATTAACAATAAAATACTTATTTTATTTGAAATATCAGAACCATATTTTACTGGAATGGTATTTATATTTTCGGCTTTATCTTCTAAAACGTCAAAACTATCGGCATAATTACTACTTGAAAATAGTGTTAAAATTCCCGGTATGTAATCTTCAGGTGAATTTAAAATAGAATAATTGTGATCATGAATTACACACGGTATAATGACCGATGATATTACCCATAATAAAGATATATATAATGCTTTTAACTCACCTAATGATGTTTTTATATTTCTGTATTGAAATGTAGATAATAATATAAAAATAAATGGAATAGTTTCTTGTTGTTGACTTAAATTATAAATAATATAAGTATATGTACTTACTAATGAACATAATATTAATTCTTGATTAGAATTTATATATTTATATAATTTCTTTTTTCTCTCACTTAAAAAATCTAAATCCTCTGTATTTGTTGCGTCTAAATATCTATCCAATCCATAAGCAAAATATCCTATACTGAACTGTAATAAAATATCTTTACCATTTATTATATTTTCACCATAATGTAAATTCGTGAAAATATCTTGAAAAATATTTAAAGGTATCCCTATTTCAGAACCAGGAAAAGGATTGTCAAACATTTTGATTTTTGAACACGCATTTCTTCTAAATGTTTTAGTTATTTTATTTGGAGAGATAAACGATATAGTTAATAATGATTTCATATATAAATATCTTTTATTATATTATAAAACATGCTGAACTAAATCGTGATAAAAGGTAAGAATTTGACTACCCATATTATCTCCGTTTCTAGCCAAATCAATTATTGTTAATATTAAAAATTTTTTTTGTTCAGGAGGAACAAAATTACTATTGAAAATAACATTAATAAGTTCTTCATTTTTATGTAAAATAATATGTCCTATAGAATCAGCATTTGGTAACCAAGCTGTAATGCTACGAACAATTGCTTCACCAATTTCTGGTTTTTTTTCATCGGGTACAAAATTATCATATAAATCAAATAAATGATTTTTCGGTATTTCATTTAATTTACTTAATGAATCTGTGTCTTCAATTAATTTTGGAGAGATTGATTTATCAAAATGAGATAATTTAAATCCATTAATACATGTTATAAGAGTGGATATTAAGAAAAATACTTTCATTCGCATTATATTATATTAATTAGATAATTAATATAAAATTGGATATTAATAATAATATTTAAATGAATCTCATTTACTCACATCTTTGGATACATCTTTGGATACATCTTTGGATAATGTTCTGTAAATTATAAAAATCAAACTTAATGTAAAAATTCTCAATCTTGTTTCATCATTTTTTAATCAATTTTCCCACCCTATTCTTTAACTGAGCATCCAAACCTGTTGTCTTACTTGCCTGGAGTTTATAAATTCTATTTAATATTGGAGATCAACACCTAGATTTAGACCTAGATTTAGATTTACGTGTAGTATTATTTTATTAAATATAAAATTGAAACTAACAATAATAAATAATTTTTTACAAACATTATGTTTAAACCAAAACCAAGTATTCAACTATATGGCCTAGCAGTAGCAGGAGAACAAATTTTATTTAAACATCTTTCTCATAAATTATGTGTCAAAACACTAAATTTAATATTATTATTAATTAATATATCAATAATTATCATTTGTTTACTTATATTTATATTTATTTGTATATGGTATTGTATCTATAATAGAGATATCGTTAAAAATAAATATAACACAATATGTAATAATGTTTATAAACGATTAACAAATTTTTATATGATCTACTACGATATATATAATTTAATTACTTTTATAATTAATAATATTGTTAATTTCTTATTTGGTTATACCATGGGAATAATCGTATTAAAAAAAAATTCCCCTTATTAATTATATTTCTCAATAAACATATTTCTCACTATTTTTAAAACTTTTCTTTTTGAATATATCAATTCATCATATTTTTTATCTGTAACTAACTGAATTCCATAACCACGCTTCATATGTGTGTACCCTTTAAAAACTAAATATTCCATATTTTTTAAGAATATTTCATTATATTTTTTAAGTTCACTTCTATTTATACGATAATTACTACTATAATTATAACGATTATAATTACCATCAGAATAAATACAATACCTTTTATCACAACGATTAAAATTTCTAATGAGACCAATACCCATTATTTTATTTGTTTCATTATTCATTTCTAAAACATATATAATTGCTCCTATTGGAATATTATCTGGCAACATAACGGGGGTTCCATAACAACATCCTAATAATTCATTTTTTTTTCTATAATTTACATTTTCTTGCCAAGTATTATTATTAAATCTTGTAACTGCTACAAATCTTAAATTATTCATTTTATAAAATTAAATAAAATTTTATGATTTTTCAATTTTCTCTCAATTAAATGAAAAAAACTGATAATTTTTATTTAAATTTTGTATATTATCTTTATCATGTTGACTTAATTTAAAATATTCGGCAATCGTATCATCATTAATTTCGTCTGGAAAATCATCCAAACAAGTAATATCTGGTATTAATTCAAATATATATCTCTCCAAATATTTCATTCTATATCGCGTAGATTCAAATAAATATAAAGCTGTTTTTGTTGAGAAAAATTTGGCTAATTTTATTAATTCATCCGTACTTTCTCTCAAAATAACATATTTATCTCTATTTGATATACCATACTCACCATTAATATCTAAATATGGAAACCCGTACATACCATGTGCCATTACTAATTTTTTTCTATTATAAAAAACACATGGTTTTGAAGAATATTTTATTATTAATTGTGGAGTAAGATTATTTAATGTACATGTGTGAATATTTTTATAAAATTCATTATTTTTTCCTTGAGTATCATACAATATACAATCTTTTGATGGAAGATTGCTTTTAAAAACCTTTAATTTATTATTTTTATTATTAAATTTCAATAAAAATTTATTTATAATTTCTACACCAAAAACAGGAATAGGTATTTCAGGTTTGAGAGAATATGTAATATATTTTTTTTTATCATAATCATATATATCTAATTTATTATCCGAATCTATTTTTTCAATTAAATAAAAAGCACATGGTGTTTGTGCTTCTCTTTTAAATATTTTATTTGATTGTGTATTTGTTAAAGCATGTAATTTATGAATTTTATATTGATTTATAAAATGATATAATCTTGCTTTATCTGGTTTCATCCAAATTGATGGTGTAATAAAACATAAAAGACCTTTTGATTTTAATAGACTCATACTATTCTTTAAAAAATCTCCCCATATTGTTGAACCATCTTGAGTTTTTTTTGTTTTTTTATTAGTAGGTACTTTTTTAATACCTTTAGAATTGAAAGGAGGATTACCTACAATTATATCAAATTTCTTTTGTATAAAATCATGATTACATAGAAAATTAGCATTTAGTATATTTGCGTTCTCTCCAAAAATATGTTTTAACTCAATACAATGTAGTTCATTAATTTCAATCATAAATAACATATTAGTTATAATATGGTTTGAACGATCTTTATTATTAGGAATTATTTCTTTTAAAGTTTCATTTAATTTATAATATAAAAATATACTAAAATATCCGGTACCTGCTCCCGGATCTAGCCAACGTAAATTTTTATCATAAAATACATATTCAGGAAGTAACGAAATTATTGTTTCTATCAAAGAATAAGGTGTAAATATTTCTCCATATAATGATTTATTTTTTTTATTGATATTTAAATTTTGCTTACCATCTAATAAATTATTTATTTTAATCATATTTATAATTAAAAATATAATATTTATACTAATAATGTATAAATAATTATATTGATATATAAATAATTATATTGATATATAAATAATTATATTGATATATAAATATGGAGTTAGATGGTGGAGGATTATTACCTGTCGCATTAGATAATATGGGAAATATAAAATTTTTGTTTGGACTTGAAAGAGACTATTGGATTGATTCTGTTAAAGGTCTCTGTGATTTTGGTGGTGCTACCGAAGGTGATGAAAATAGATTTGAAGCTGCTTGTAGAGAAGCAGAAGAAGAGCTAGTGGGATTTTTAGGAAATTCAGAAGAACTTATGAAAGAAGCTACAGAAAACTTGATAACCACTTTAACAAGTACAAATTATAATTCATATGTTTTTGCGATAACATATGATGAAAAATTACCATTATATTTTAATAGAAATTTTGCGTGTATAGAAAAATACAATCCCGATTCATTTAAAAACTCTGGTATTTATGAAAAACGTCAAATTATTTGGATTTCAAAAGATGAATTAATAACTAAAAAAGATGAATTTAGAGTATTTTATGCGAACGAATTCATTACACAATTATTAGATAAAATGTATCATATAGAAAAAAAATTAAAATGCTTATATAAGATTAAATATAATAATAGTATTATTAAAAGCAGTAAAAGCACTTTGTGGTAATTTATTACATTATAAATTTGTTGAATTATTCTGTAAATAAACTTATTTCATAATTTTTTATTTTCGTATTTAATGTTTTTAATAATGCTATTATACTATCTAGATCATTAAATATTATTTTGTTTACATTTAAATATCTCTCCACTTCTTTTATATCTCTATTAAAAAATACCAATTCTTCTTTACTATTTACATTTATTCCATAATTATTTATATTATTAATAATAGGAGCACCACTACATAAATATATGTTATTAACACCTGCCTCTCTACATTTTTCTACCAAATATTTACTTGTGTTTCCTCTTACTATAGAGTCATCCACTAATAATACATTTTTATTATTAAAAACCACTTTATTACATGTATATTTATTTTTTATAGATTTACAAATATCTTTTTTATTTAAAATAAAAGTTCTAGCTGTATAATTATTTTTTATAAATCCTTGAGCCATTGGAAGATTTAATACATTTTGAATACCTAAAGCAAATGTTATACCTGAGTGTGGAATAGGAACTATATAATCTATATTTAATTTTTCTCTGTTTATAATTTTACCCAATATCTCTCCTATTTTTATTCTTGCTTCATAAACATTTATTTCATCAATTACACTATCGGGTCTAGCAAAATATAAATATTCAAATAAACAAGGTGTAAAATCTATTGTAGAATTTAAATAATAATGATAACCATTTTGTGTTATATTATCTTGTGTAAAAAT
>Ga0181402_1000446_pt1 | contig 15321 bp, 34 predicted proteins | sample 25SPOviralmetaG_FD_130131 | JGI IMG/M metagenome (GOLD analysis project Ga0181402, IMG submission 130131) | Marine viral communities from the oligotrophic San Pedro Time Series (SPOT) site, San Pedro Channel, CA, USA - 25 SPOT_SRF_2011-08-17 | ecosystem: Environmental > Aquatic > Marine > Strait...
GATTACAGCAACTTGCATTAGAAAGACAAAACCTAACTATTGCTTTGCATGAAATTAATGGTGCAATGAAGATTTTGGAACAGCAGATCCTTGAGACTCAAGAGTCACCCGGAGAAAACCAGCCATCAGATACAGAGGCATTAACCCAAGGATCAAAAACAACGTCATCAAAGTAAGTGGCGCTGCTAATTTTAACAAAATTTCTCTTAACATAAATGTTTCAAAAAATAGCGAATGTTCTCAGTATTGTTTCTTTTTTGATGGTAGCATCAATCACAGGCGGGGCGTACTTTGGATATAAATATGTAACTTCAGAACAGTTTAAAACAAAAATGCTTAATGAAGTTGTCGGTAATGTAAAAGACATTTTACCGGGTGTAATGAAAAAAACTATGCCAGATATTTCTGGTCCTTCAATTCCTATTAATCCTCTGAAAAGATAAACCTTTGGAAATACCTGAAATTGTAGTTCCAAATATAAACACAATTAATATTCCTACTGTTGTTAATGTACCAAACAATATAAACAGCACTTTAAATATACCTTTACCAAATATAAATTTACCCGGTTGTGTTAAATCTCATAGAGATAGTTCTGTAAAAAATACTGCAATCATAGAAGATGACCCGCAAGGGGCTTTTTTTAGCTGTCCTGAAGGGTCAATGCCCTCTTATAACCCAATCGACTACAACCCTAGAAATCTAACGATTGTAGAGGAAAAACAAGAAAACAAACCAAGCGCCGAAACACCAAAACCACCACCACAAAAAGAAACAAAAATACCAGAAAAAGAAACTGAAGAAAAATTTATACCAGATTGTCCAAGTTCTAAGCAACAGCGCGTTGGAGACTTTCGTAACGAAAAACGATTAGAGCGTGTTATCGGCCATGAAAGAGGCGAAGATAATATTGAATGCATTACTCTCTATGAAAACGTCACGTTTAAAGATCAGTACATTCCAGAAATTTCTACTCTTGTATCTACTGCTGTTATCGGCTTGGTCGCTGCCAGTAGTCCACTACTTCTTAACGCAGTCAAACCTTTAGTGAAAAATATAATAAAAAAATTGACGAAGAAAAAAAAGAAAGTAGAATAATATTGGACAACCAAAACCCTTTTTTAAGAGGTTTGCAGTTACCCGACCATACTTTACGCTAAGAAAACGTTTTTTAAATTGTTGATGTGATGTTGACAATCTTGTTTATCTTACCCGCTAAATAAGTCCAAAAGAAGTGGAAAAACTAGGCCAGTTGGTATGGCGCAAGTAGCGGTTGTCTTTACATTGAACAACCAAAACCAGTAAAAGGTTTGAAGTTTGCTGTCCCTAAACGTAGGGGTTTAGGCTCCCAAACAGTTGTTCATTTAATTTTTAATTCGTGTTTGTGCGGTAATATTTGATTCGCCTTTGGTGCTAAATATACATCCTTACAAATATTAAAAAATGCGCTTGTTTTAGCTATTAAGATTCCTTCTTGCTTTAATTTTCCACATTCTCTAACTCTCGCAATATGCCAATCTAATTCTTTATTTTTTAAAGTTTGTTTTTGGATTGATATTTGTGTAGAAGCTGCTTCTTTGCATTGTTTTTGTAACGTTCTATCTAATGGAATAGAAAAAGTAGCGCTGATTCCTGTATTTAATGCATAACTATCTTTGTTAGTGCCAGAATAATTTTGCTGATAATACAAAATTTTACCGGGATTATCAGGCGTACCATCTCCTATAGCGTTACCACTGTCATCAAAATCGCCAACAATATCAGTAGGGTCATATACTGGCGTTTCATAAGTGTGTTCAAAAGGTTTTCTATAATTTACGCCAAAAGTAGAAAAAGGTGAAATTGTTAATTGTGGTCCTTGGCAAATAATATTCCCACCGTAATGATTAGTAACTACATTCCCTTGGTTCATTTGTATTGCTTGATTCGTGACGCTGCCATTATTGCTTTGGCTCACTGCATTCGCAAAGACTTGTGCAGGGTTTAAAGCTATTGCGAGAACACAGAGGTACTTGTAACTACGGATTCTGATTCTATTTGACGAGTTATTGTTGTGATGTTGGACAAACCGGGTCCATGGTAACTTTCTGTAAATTGAAAGGCCGCGCCAGATGTTGGAGAGTTCAAAGTCCAATCTGGTTTTGTTGTTAAGTCTGCACCTGTCCATGAATATGTCACACCGCCTGTTGTGCCATTAACAACTGTTGCTGTTGGCGACATATCCCCACCAGAATTTGTAAGACCCACTCCTGTTGCTGAATATTCGTAACCAGTTTGATAATCTTTTGATGTAATAGTTTCTGTGATAGATGTAGTGGTATTAGAAGTGCTGGACATTGTCCCGGTAACAAAATTAGGCACCACTGGCTGCGAGTTAGCTGGTAAAACATATAAAAATAATAGTAATACAAACTTTCGCATAACTCATTAGTCTACCGTTACTGTAGTTACATATTGTCCAGTAGCAGTTGTACCTTGCGACCCGGCTGTAAGTGTAATAACGTGATTATCTACAGTACCAGCTAGGTTTGTAGCTGTACCTCCCGAAGTACTTGTTATATCACCAAAAGCTGAAACTTCACCAGTAGTAAGACTTGTCCCTATCGTATCTCCAGTAGTATGTGAAACTGTGTAATTGAAGCTCTCGCCATCTGTTAGCTGGGATGCAGTAATTGGTGTATAAGCATTCACGCCGTTAGTTGCTGCACCTAACCCTCCAATACTTCCAGCTGTTGTACCATCTGTTGTGTTGACTCCCGTTCCAGAAACACTATATGAGTTTCCAATACGATCTGCTGCTGTAGCTGCTGCCGAAACTTCTAATTTTACAGATGAACTGATAGATGAAGTAATGTCAGCATAAACTGGTGCTGAAAACAAAAATAAGAATGGAAGAAGTTTTTTCATTTTTTAGGGTCAACTACTTTAGTGCCAATAATTTTTATTGGTGTTTCAATTCTAACTGTCTGATAACCACCCGATTGTTGTGCTAGTAACGCTTCAACTTCTTTCTTGTTTAGTGGTTTTTCATCAGGTTTAAAAGTACCATCACCTCTTTTTTTAGCACCCTCTAGACCAAAACTGGCAAGCGCACCTGTCAGCAAACTTGCTGGAAAAGTTATATCTTTTGGTTCATTACTGTAACCGGGTAGAGATATGTAGTTAAGAGATACTATGAAACCACTCCAAGCGACAACACTAAGTCTCACGATTACAGATATAAAGGCTAATTGCTCCTCCTTATCGGTAATGTTTTCCTTCAGTTTTTGAAGTGGACCTTTTTTAATTTCTTCTGCCATAACTTGTTTTATTAGTCATACTAGACATAATTACGAATTTAAGCAAATGACAGAGGTACAAGCAGCGTTGATAGGTGCAGCAGCTACCGCTTTTGTTATGGTGCTATCTAATATGAGTAACCGAAGAGAAAAAACAATAATAGATATTTACAATAGATTAAACAAGTTATCGCAAGCGGTTAGCAGAATAGAAGGTAAGATACAGTAACGTGTGCTATGTTTGGGAAAACACACAAATTATGTCTAAATTTCTAATCGGTTTGTTTATTAAATTTGGTAAGTCTGAATCTTTGCGTAAAGCTGCTGTTTCTCTGTTGAAAGATTTAGCTGCAAAATCAGACAATGACGTTGATGATGCAATAGTGAAAATGATGGAAGAAAAATTATTCCCGGTAAAATGAAAGATATTATGAAAGTTTTGACTACTGGTGTAAGCCTTGAACAAGAGTTTGAGGTTAAGAAGTCTATTACTGCCATAAAAAAATTGACCAATATAGAAGATTTAAAACCATACACAATACATCTACTGAAAACTAATTCTAATCAAGCAAATTTCATAGCTAGTGCTTTAGAAATAATATGCCAGCAGCAAGAACAGATATTTAATTTAAAAGAGAAATCGAATAAAAAAGCGCCTCTAATGAAGCGCCTAAAATATATTTTGTTTGGCAAAGATTGAGGACTTACATAGAAATAATTATTTGATTCCTAGCTGTCTTTCCATTCACAAACTAGGGGCGGATAATAAAATCTATAGCCTCAAATTAACAATCTTCAGTAATATCGCACCAAACATAATGTGCGAGGTGCTTATTAATCATTCGGTCTAGAGGATCTCGAAACTGGCATTCAAAAGTTCTTTCAGTATCAGGGTCGTAAAATATTTGACCCTCATAAGGATTGTAAGGAAAGCTAGAAGGGGAAGTCATCTTTAGACTCTACATTGCCCTGAGATTCGTCTTTTGGTGGTAAAGGCTGAAGTCTGCCACCATTTCCCCACATACCGCCCCAAAGGGAAAATCCAGACTCTTCAGTGAACTCTTTCTTATCCGTATAGATTCTTATTGTGGTGTCATTAAGATTCGCCTCGTCTATTTTTTTTATAAGGAAATCTGCCATTTTCTTAGCATTTTCGCAAGTGAAATCCATTATCATATTTCTTTCTGGTGCATTAGGGTTTGCACTATTGTTGTCGACTACTCTGAATCGAACATTAAAAGCGGGTTGTACTTTAGCCATAATTAAAAAGGGTTTTTTGGTGTAATGTTATTTGTTTCTTCCCAATGAAGAACTTTATCTAATTCGTATCGAACTCTTGCGGAACCCGATGATATCGCATATCTGGGAAGTGTGTAGTATTCAGGTCCAGTTCCTTTTGCTCGCCAATCTTTTATAGTGGCAGGGCTAAGTCCATACCTATCTGCAAGCTGATCTGAGGTTAAGAATTGAGTGTCAATAGTTTTCATGCTGTTAATGCTTTCCTCCTAGAAGTAATGAGATCGTTTAGTTTTAGATATTCAACTTCACTTATTTTACCCTCATCTAGTCTTGAAGCTAGAGTATTGGCGTGATTATCTAATTCTTTATCTGTAGTAGATTTTACGATTGCATCGCGAGCTAATACAGCTATATTTTGTTTTGGTTCTGCACCTCCACGTTTGTAATTTGCTGGTTGTGTCGTGGCTTTAGTAATTTCATTACCTGTCCACAACTCACTGCCAAGGTCAAATTCTTTTGCAGCGGTAGCAACAAATGCTCTGCGGTGTGAATCTGTGACATCTCTTGCAGAAATTTTTTCATATTTAATAGGATTGTTTTTGTAATCCATTATTGAATAAGGAAATAATGCACCTTTTTTACCTTCTGGGTCTGTGAAATATCCCATTAGATAACCTGTGCCATCGCCCGCTACCCAAATTACATTAGTAGCTTCAACACTAGGTGGCATTTCTAAGTGGAACTGCCATCCCGGTGCTAGTTCGTTTAAGTATTCAGATGTTCTAGCCCAAGAGACATATTTGTATTGACCCTTTTTGTAAACATCTTCTGGTTGAATTACACCTTTTAAAATAGGTTTTTTCATTACGCTTTAATTACCTCCAAAATTGATGTTTCTTTATGCTCTGGCTTTTGAATTTTGTACATATCTGTGTCAGGTCTAGGAGCAATAAACCTGATAGTAGGAATGTTTTGAACGTGCTTGTTAAAACAAACGATAAAAGCATTCAAGATGAATCTTGACGCATACCACCCGCGCTTGCGGTATTCAACATTATTTAGCTGATTTCTAAATGAAAGAACTGCACTATCTGGTGTAAGATTTGCACCTAATGTAACCGCGTCCCAAAACTCCCAGATTTGTATATCAGACCAACCAGCGTCAAGACAAATCATAGTAAAACATAAACCAACACTTTTAGGAAAACATCTAAAGTTTTTATGTTTTTTAGAAAGTACAGAAAGAACTGCTTCAAAAGTGTCTTTCCTGTCCTCGTAAATTTTTACAATCTGCGCTGACGTAGGAGTAACAGTACTAGACCATGGACGCTTAGGCCATTTCGTGTACAAATAATACGTTTTAATTGCAGCGGCAATAGTCTTACCATGATTGCTACCAAGAATGTCTATGCCATCGCCAGCAGTTCTTGCAGTTCCAGTATCGACACAGTCAAATATTCTTGGGTCCATATTAGTTCCAACTAAAATAGGAACTGTTTTACCAGTTTGTAAAATAGCTGCAAGTCTGTGCTGACCATCAATAAGGTTTCCTTCTGAATCAAAAGCAATACCTTGATTAGTGATTTTCCATTCACCATTTTCAATGGCAGAAGTAAGCCTTTTTAAATTAGAAGGTCTAATACTACGATTGTTTCTATTTTTGGCAACAAGGATTTGTTTTGCCTTTTCTGGAGTCATTTGCATGACCTTAAATTCTGGTTTATTCATTGGAATTAAGCCAATAGGGTTTGTCAAGGGTTTGGATTCCTTCGGCACAGTCATCTGTGTATCCGTGCCAGATTCCAGTTTTAGTTGCTTCAGATATTTTAAGAAGCGCTTGTTCTTGGAGTTCATAACCTAAATCAATAAATTCATTGTCAATTTCGTAAATTCCTATGTTATAAGGAAATACTTTTTCTACTGCTACAAAGATGAAGCGATCAGCCCCAGTTCCTTGTAAGTAGTGTGCAGCTTGTAAGTGGTAATTAAAACCCACAATTGTTTTAGTAAATTGTTTTGGACTAGCGCCGCCTTCACCACAAGTTTTAAGATCTACAACTATATCGTTATGAACCAAATCACAACGACATTTACAGTCAAGACCTGTAGCGCTATGTGTCCACCAAAATGATTGCTCTGTTTTACCTTTCGATAAAATTTTATGAGCCACCGGGTGGGCTGTTAAAGCTAACTTTATAGAGTCGATAAGTTTCTTATCGCTGTTATTGAAAGTAGAAAGACCTTTAGCATCGTATTCAAGTGCTAGTTTCTTACCTTCTTTGGTACGCTTTTCTTCGAGAAAAACATATTTATTGTCGAAATCGTCAGGCTCTAAAACAGCCTTGTGTACCATACTGCCAAGTTTCATAGCAGGGGTGGCAAGTCTTGGAGGTGCAAGTTCATTAAACTTACTGTTCCATAATGCCTTTGGGGATTGCTGTACGAGTAGTTTTAGATCAGATGCGCTATAAGCTGGGTCTGACCTGTAAACACTTTCATCTACAGAAATCGGTTCTACTTCGTGAATAATCATTGTTATAATAGAATTGGTCGTAGTAGTGCGACTAGGGTGGGAACTCGCATTAGTTAAGGGCTTCTGCGAGTTTTTTTAATGGTCAGCAACAAATTTGAAAATGCTGCTATGACCAATAGAGTTAAACAGATAGAGTTATACACCTGTTTTCTCCGCCTCAATCATTGCCCTTAACTCTGTAATTATTGCTCGCCTTTGTTTGTAGATTGCTGAAGATCTTTCCTCTAATTGAATTAATTTAACTGGATTCTTTTCTTTTACTTCTGCAACAATCAATTTCTTGTATTGTTTATCTAATAATTCATATCTTTCTTCTAACTCTTTGGTTTTTTTACCGAGTGTTAATCCATAGTGTGCAAGATTAGCTGCACATTGATCTACCGGGATCTCTACCACTAACTCGATTTCTTTTTGATGTTTCGGCTCAAGAAAAAGTTGTTGGACATTTCTTATTTGAAATGGACACGACTCCAACCATTGCTGAAGTTGTGGGTTTGTGAAATCTAACTGCTTCATTGTTCTATTTCCTTAGTAGCTTTTTGATCTTTAAAAAATTGTTTTCTGAACTGTTTTCTTAGCTCGTCTTCCATCGTGTCAACACAACCATTAATAATGGCAATATCCTCTGTAAGCCTGTAAATTTGTTTTGCAATGTTAGCAATGGCAATCGAACAACTTAGTTGTCCATCAAAAACAACTTCTACCGCTTGCTGCCAATCAGCATCCCAGCATTCAGAACATTGACCAGTAATAGTTTCAAGTATTTCATCTGCCTCAGAACCAGCAGGCTCATATTGAATATTTGAAGTTGTTGCTTTTCTTGCTAAATACAAGCCGTTCATTTTTTCTATGTGGCTATTAGCAGAAGTTTTTAAACTGTCAATTTTTTTGTAATTTAAAACTCTTTTTTCTCTGAGCTTTGTTACCTCTGGGTCAGCACTGACATAATCGTGCATTTTCTGATAATCAAAATCAGCCATTAAAAGTTGCCTCCAATTTTTTTTCATTTAGGTGAGCAGTAACTGCTCTTTCACACGCTTGTTGCGCGTGTTCTTTGGTAATTTCAGAATCCATAAGCATAATACAAATCATTCTGCTAACTTCATCTCGGTCTTTAGTAGTAGGACAACCAAATAAAAGATAGAAACCTTGGAAAAGTGTTTCAAACTTATCTCCAGTGTTTTCAAATTTCATTGTGAAATCTCCTTGCAAGCTGCTTCGACACCAGCATTGCAATCAGCAACAGTCATGTCGTGTAAAGTGCCAGATAAGGTTGTATAAAACAAACCTGACACTGCGATCATTAATAATAAATTTCTCATTTGTGATAAGCCTCTAAAAATTTTCCCATGTTATCTAGCAATGCTTGTGAAACCTTTGCTGCTTCTTCTGTGATTTCTTTACCACCAAAAAAATTATTAATCTGGCGGGTGGTAGTAGAGCTATGCCATTTTGAAGTAACCATGTGATTGCCGTCTTTTCTTTTGACAGCAACAAAAGTATCGTATGACTTTAGTAAGACTCCATGCTCGAAAGATAGTTCTGTAACATTCTTAGACATCTTTAAACCTCACAGTTCATGTACTCAGAAGTTGCATAACCTCTGTTTGTCTGTTTAGCCAACTGTTCTATCATTTCTCGAATAGTACCAGCAGGGCTATCTTCATGAGCATCTTGAAACTCTTCTTCGTCACCGGGTAGGCTTTCTTTCGCTTCCAGCAGAATGCCTTCAAGGTTTTCTAGCTGCTCGTCATTAAGACTAAGTGTAAGTAAATGTTCCATAAAATTAGAAAAGTGTTTACCGGGAACCTCTCCCGCTTACTAATTATGATACATCTATAGACAAATGTAAACCTCTATGTACTAAAAGTTACGAGAACTAAATATAAAGTAGTTCTACAGATGTTCACAGTTGCGATATTACTAATAATGAGTCATAATTAATGTATGGCTGGAGGCAGCCACCCTTTAAAAACTTTTCGCAAAATGAATTTTTCAGCAAAAGACCTTCTCAAAGAAATCGAAATTGAGTTAGGCGGTAAATTAACAGCTCACCAAAGAATTATTGGCGGTTGTGAAATTTATAAAATATATGGCTTTAACTGCCGTATTGCTCCAGAGCAAATAGACGAAGCAACACAAAAAATTATTAACGCTATCTTTTAGGACTTAAAAAATGACAACTTTAACAAAAACAAAAACAATTACTGTTTCAAAACTTTCTCATAGACAAGGTAGGCAAGGTATTTCTTTTTACTGTGAACTTAGAGTAGGTAGAACTTGTTACGCTTCTATAGAACAAGAAGCTAATGGTGGTGATGAAAGAGTGAATTGGAACAACACTGAACATTATTTATTTATTCATCATTGGATATTAGATACACAAAAAGATTTCCATAGAAAATATGATGTGGAATACATTAATCTTATGGTTGAACATGGATATAAAAAAGTTGAAGAATCATATAAAGAAAAACAAGAACTTATAAAAAAATATAATTTATGGGAAAAATTAGCTAAAAAGAATCCTAAGTCTTGGTCAGAAGCTAGAAAAATTCAACAACAATTAGGCTTTTTTGATGACATGGTTGGAACATGGACAACTGTTTATGTAGAAAACAAACTTTCACACAAATATAACTAGGAGCAAGATTAATGACTAAAGCACAAGCACTTCAAGATTTCAGATATTTTATCAAACCTTTCATAAAAAGAGGCGATGCTATCGCAGTAAGAGAGGCTTGGAATAACTGGACAGACGCACTTTGCAAAGAAGGCGCAATTACTCTTAACCAATACGAAAACTGGGGGCAGCCTTTCTAATGAAATTTACTATTGAACATGGTTGTTACGTTAAGCGTTATTACGAAGTAGAAGCTAAAACGAAACTCCAAGCAGAAAATTATTTCTGGAAGCATTCAGGCAATCTTGATGAGCTTAAAAAGTTTACAAGAGAAGATGACGAGCAAATTTTATCAATCACAGAAAACAAAGACTAATGTAATGAAAAAACTTACAATTTTAGATACATTTAGCGGTATAGGGGGTTTCTCTTATGCCGCTGAACGTCTTGTAGGGGGTTTTGAAACAACACAGTTTGTAGAAAATAATCCTTACTGTCAAAAAATATTAAAAAAACATTTCCCAACAGTTCCTATTCACGATGACATTAGAACATACTCAGCAAAACCTTTTCAGTTTGACCTCCTCTGCGGAGGCTTCCCATGTCAAGACATTTCCGTGGCAGGGCAAAGAAAAGGAATTACAGAAGAAACACGTAGTGGATTATTCTTTGAACTTGTCAGACTCATTCGTTTGGTACGACCAAAATACATACTCTTGGAAAACGTGGCAGCAATCCTTAATGATGGATTGGACATTGTTCTTGGACAGCTTTCCGAGGCAGGGTACGATGCTGAATGGTCGATTATATCAGCCCAACAAAGAGGCGCTTGTCATAAAAGAGAAAGAATTTGGATCATTGCCTACCCCATGTGCAAGAGATTACAAGGACGCCGGGGAAAATTTAAATTACAAAAAAATAGCGGAGAAAGGCAAATTATCTGGCGTTCTCAACCACACCTACTCAACCCAAACTGGAAAGGGTACTTATCTCAACCCACAGTTTGTAGAGGAAATGATGGGCTATCCAATCGGGTGGACAGACTCCGAGCATTAGGCAATAGTATTGTGCCAGCTGTTGCAACAATTCCTTTAGGAAGAATCCTTGATTTAGAAAACTATGAGCATTGAACAGTCACTAGCTTATGAAGTAAAACAACAATTCTGTTACAACGAATTGGAAAAGTGGAAACACTTTTTATGTGACAAAAGAACTATGGAAGAGGTAGAAGCTGCACTTGCTGCAACTACTTCTATCCTTGTAGAACTAAGAAAACTAGAAAACAAAATTTATAATGAAAATATTCCTGAATATGATGACCCATTACTTTAAGAGGTAATATCGGATTGTTAGCGGTTACTTTCTACTCGCTATCCAAATACATACATGAACATTTTTATGTACCTTAGAGCCGAAGATGGCGCAGCATTAAAAGATTTTCTACGCCAAAACCCAAGTATAAAAACTTCTGGGTTAAATCCTAAGCATCTAGATTCTGGTTTAATAGCGCGGGTTTGTTACTCTTTGGAAGATGCATTAAATAAACTTTAGCCGGGGAGCCTGATGACCTTATGCAAAGCAAGGTCTGAAAGTCCTAAGAAAATTGTTGGCGCGCGAGGTGCTACAAAAGACAGGGGGGTTTCCGAAAAGTGGCCTACCTATCCCCCGGCATTTCTTTAATTGTTTGAATCGTTATCATTGTGTGTGCTTTAGTGGTATATTTTTTATCACAGTAATATTTTCGGGCTTGCAAACTTACCACTTGCGAATCGTCAACAATCGCCGATAATGTTAAAGCATCTAAAGTGCTGCGACATAATTTGTCAATATCTCCAATATTCATTTTTGTTGGATATTTTGGTTCCGAAGGTAACACTACACCCTTTGAATTGAAGTGAGATTTAGGTCTTTCAAACCAAAAAACTATTTCTATATGTACTGGTTCTTTAATTAATTCACTAACTACTTTTTTTGCTTCCACCCTTACTGCATTCCTCCATGGCTTCACCCTTTTACATGATTCGATCATCACACCTTTTCCCATTTTGTTTTTGCCGATATATGATTTGCTCCCCTGCGGGGCAGCTTCAATTCCTTCGACAGTAATTACATATTTCATAAAATGAGTTTTATACCAGAGAACACGCCGTTCGTATCTTTGCCGACTGCTTTAAAAGGAAGAATAGACCCACATCAATTGGCAGTTTTATGGGTATTGCAAAGCTACTACCCCAATATATACCCAAGTTATAGCAAAATAGCCGTCGATGCAGGTATGTGCAGATCGAAGGTTATTCATACAGTTGAACAACTTTGTTCCCTTGGCTGGCTTCAAAAAGTTAGCAGAACCGATGAACATGGACAAAAGACAAATGCTTACCGGGTAACTGTCTGGCATGAATGTAAAGTTCCTAGTAATGAAGCGGGGTCTGTCTCAGCGACTAGTATACCAGATAAACTACCCCAGTGTATCCCACATACTGGGGGTGGTGTACCAGATACACCCAAACTAGAACAAGTTAAACTAAAACAAATAACTAAAAAGAAAGGGTATTCAGAAAATTTTGAATCTTTCTGGAAAAAATATAATTCTATTTCTAATAAATGTATTTCTCAATCTAAGAAACCAGCATTTAGAGAATGGAAATTACTAGACAAAGATACACAATTAAAATTAGAAACTTGTTTGACTTCTGATATTAATGCCAGAGTAAAACTTATTCGAGAAGATAAATTTTCTCCTATGTTTCCCGATTGTTTCCGTTGGATTAAAAACGGACAATATGAACAGTTTTTAGAGTTGCGTAAACCTGAAAACCAATCAAAATTAAAACCTTGGATGCAAAATAAATCCAAAGACCAACCTTTCTAACTTTATGAAAAACTATAAAAGATCCGCAGTTGACCGCGATGTTACATTTAAGCCGCCAAATTACAACTGCCACGCTTGCAATGATTCCGGGATTGTTCACAATTCTGATGGCATATTGAACCAATATTTACCTGATTACGACAAAACTGACCTCGGAAAACGTTTTTCTGGCATTGATTTGGCTATCGTTTGCTACTGTGAGGCCGTTTATCCTAAATATAATGATGATGCAGCCTTAGTTTCTCATGGTTACAGAGATGGAAGTGGTAATATTAAAAATAATGTAGGAGTTGATGTTGATAAAGATATAATTAGAGAGCTACATAATATAAGAAAAAAGGCATGGAAAGACACTGCTACCACTATGAATAAGCTCATTCAAAAAAACATTAAAAATAAAAAAAATGTTTTTCCAATAGAGATTCAAAAAGTTAAAGAACAGCTTACAAATCCTTCAAAAATTATCAAATCTTTATGAGATATTACGCCTTCGACCCACACCAGCGCACCCACTACAGAATAATTAATGGGGTAAGACATTGGTTACACGAAAAACCACAAGAAAGGTTTACTAAAAAAAATAAGCTACACTCAGAGTAGTTACACCTCGCACTTTGACTACTTCAACAACCAGCTACCCCATAGTAGCGCCAGAGCATATTAAGCAATCGAGAATAATTGATCTAGTCCTATACAAAAATAATCCTAGAGTTCATAACGAAACTCAGATTGAAAGGCTTGTTAATTCTTTAAAAGAGTTTGGCTTCACTAACCCGGTGCTGATTGATGATTTAGGTAATGTTATAGCAGGGCATGGCAGAATATCTGCTGCTAAAAAAATTGGTATGGAAAGCGTACCAACAATAACGCTATCTCACCTATCAGAAGAACAGCGCAAAGCCTACATTATTGCTGACAACCAATTAGCTCTAAACTCTAGTTGGGATGATGACTTACTAAAAATAGAATTAGAAAAACTATCAGAAAATGGTTTTGATTTATCTGTTCTTGGATGGGGTGACGATGTTCCAACCTTTGCAGACGAGCCTGACTATGGTTCTTTAGATGATTTTGACGACCCTACAAACGAATTAGCCAACGATGTTTTTAAAGCAATCCAAATAGAATTTAGACCTGAAGATTATGAAGAGGCAAAAGAAGTTGTAGCAGAAGCCAGAAAAAAAGGAGTTTATGTAGGACAAGAATTAGTAAAAGCGCTTAAAGCATTAAGCTAATGAAGCTAACTAAAACTTCAATAGGAGGAATTGAGTTCTTCTATAGAGAAGGCTATTCCGATATTAAGACTTTCATAGAGGTCTTATCGAATCAATCGTACTTAAAAAAAGGTATGCAAGTTCTAAATAATGAGAGTTGGCTAGATTGTGGCGGTAATGTTGGTGCTTTCTCTTTACTAGCAGCTTCTAAAGGTGCATCTGTAATTACTTATGAGCCAGATCCTTATAATTGTGAATTGATAGAAAAAAACGCTAAATTAAATGGTTTTCAAAATGCTATAAAGGTCAAACAAGCCGCATTAGTACACGATTTCAGAAAAGAAACTACATTATCTATAGCTAAAGATGGAAATGTCTGGCGTAATACCATAATGAAAAAGAAAAGTAATAAAGCTATTAAAGTACCTTGTCTAAATTTTGATGAGCAAGCTGTATTAGCAGATAATTGCAAGATGGACATTGAAGGCGCTGAGATTCCTATACTCACTCATACAAAAAGTAATTTCAGTAAATTAGTGTACGAATGGAGTTTTGATATTGACCCTTCTTTACCAAAATTTTGGAATGTTTTAGATAAGCAAAAACTAAAATATAAAGTAGATGCTCCATACAAAACAACTCGCTACGAAGAAAGAGACGTGAATATGTGGGGTACAAACTGGTTCCCACCTTGCATTATGGTTTATTGTTTTAAAAGGTAGTAAGCGGGTGTAATTCACAATTACTCCTAATTACTTTAATTAAATGGGTGCAAGTGGTGCAAATCCTACTTTTACACCTTTTACACCTAATTAAACTAATTAATTTAGATTAAATGTAGCAAAACTCTTATTTACACCTTTTACACTTTATTACTCAGAGTAAATGACATTAACTGAAGCAACGAATCAAATTACACTACCTAAACTAATCTTGACCCCGGTAACTTCTCCTTTGAAAATTGGAGATAGCGTAGGCGGTTATGAACCTAATATCTTTGAAGATTGCATTCTTATAGACCCAGATGGTACTCCTGTGGGTTTGTTTATAAAAACTTTGCCAGACGACTTGCAGAACCTTGTGAATATAGCTGACCGAGAAATACATACCAAGCGCGTACCTAAATCTGAAATGAAAAGGTCTAGCGGATTACATGATAAGAAAGCTGAAGTTTTGCAGTACTCAACTATTCTTGGATCTTGTCCACCAAAACCTCATATGCGCCGACCTTATGCTAGTCGGTCATCAGTTCATGCCGTAAAAACTGCTAATACCTTTGTTAAAGCTATGTTTGCTGCTGGTATAAAATCATTCGAGCTAGTACAAAAATATATCCCGACTGTTGCTGATTGTCATTTAATGAAAATTAGAGAAAGAATACCTTCTAACTGGCGTTTTGCTAGTAATTTTTCTTCAACTATTTCTAATTGCAATATTTCCGCACCAGTTCATCAAGACCACGCCAACGTAAAAGGTGCTATAAATATGATAATTACCAAAAGGCGTAACAGTAAAGGAGGTAACTTACACGTACCAGACTATAACGCTACATTTGACCAAAC
>Ga0181402_1000447_pt1 | contig 15314 bp, 10 predicted proteins | sample 25SPOviralmetaG_FD_130131 | JGI IMG/M metagenome (GOLD analysis project Ga0181402, IMG submission 130131) | Marine viral communities from the oligotrophic San Pedro Time Series (SPOT) site, San Pedro Channel, CA, USA - 25 SPOT_SRF_2011-08-17 | ecosystem: Environmental > Aquatic > Marine > Strait...
AATAAAGACACTAGGAATTTATTAAAACAAAAATTACCCGCAGTTTGTTTTAGTGGAAAATTTACTAAAAGAAACGATAAATCCTTACAAGAGCATAGCGGGTTGTTGTGTTTAGATTTTGATGGTTACAAAACAAACAAAGAGTTGTTGTCTGACAAGGAAAAGCTTACAAAAAACAAGTACATATTTAGTGTGTTTGTTTCTCCAAGTGGCAAAGGTTTAAAAGCGTTAGTTCGAATACCCGCTGATTCCGACAATCATGTCAATTACTTTATTAGTCTACAAAACAATTTAAATTCTCCTTATTTTGATAAGACTTGTAAAAATGTATCTAGAGTTTGTTACGAGTCTTATGACCCTTTAATATATGTAAACGAACTATCAAGCACCTGGGATAAGATTGAGGAAGAACAATTTAATGAGGTCACAAAAAATATTGATGTTCCAACAATACATATAACAGATGAAAACAAAATTGTAGAAATACTTGTTAAGTGGTGGGAAAAAAAGTTTCCAATGATAGAGGGACAACGTAATCATAATGTGTTTGTGTTGGCCTCAGCATTTAATGACTTTGGAATTAACAAAACTTTAGCTGAATTTGTGATGAATAATTTTTCATCTAAAGATTTTAACAAAAGAGAGATTAAAAGAACGATTGATTCAGCTTATCAGAATGTACAAAATTTTGGCACAAAGTATTATGAAGATGAAGATAAAGTAAATTTGGTTAGAGCAAAACTTAAAAGAGGAGTGCCAAAAAAAGAAATCCGATCTCAATTAGAGGATTCAAGTATTGAGGTCGGAACGATTGATAATGTTATTCATCGAATTGAAGAAGAGCAAACGAATCAAAAATTTTGGTCTGTATCAGAAAAAGGTGTAGTCAAAATTATACACATCATGTTTAAACACTTTTTAGAAGAGCATGGATTTTATAAGTTTAATCCAGAGGGCAGTAAGAACTATGTGTTTGTAAGGGTAACTAATAATTTAATTGACCACACAAGTGAAAAAGAAATTAAAGATTTTATATTAAATCATTTGATAGAGCTTGACGAACTCCAGGCTTATAATCATTTTGCTGAATGTACTAGGTATTTTAGGGAAGAGTTTTTAACCTTGTTGTCTTCTATTGATGTGTATTTTATTGAAGACACAAAAGGAAGTGCTTATTTGTATTACAATAATTCAGCTGTAAAAATTACATATAATGAAATTAAATCTATAGATTATTTAGATTTAGGTGGTTATGTTTGGAAAGACCATGTAATTGACAGGCCATACATAAAATGCGAATCATCAGATTGTGATTACAAATCATTTATAGAGAATATATGTGGAGGAGAAAAAAGTAGAATTAACTCTATGAAATCTACTATTGGCTACTTGCTTCATGCCTGGAAAAATTTATCTTATTGTCCAGCTACAATATTAAATGATGAAGTCATTTCTGATAACCCTGAGGGTGGTACAGGCAAGGGGTTGTTTATGAATGCTTTAGGGTATATGAAAAAACTCGTTGTAATTGATGGCAAGTCTTTTAATTTCGAAAAAAGTTTTGCTTATCAGCTTGTTAGTGCCGACACACAAATTCTTTGTTTTGATGATGTTAGTAAGCATTTTAATTTTGAAAGATTATTTTCTGTTGTAACAGAAGGTTTGACATTAGAAAAGAAAAATAAAGACGCAATTAAAATACCATTTAAGAAATCTCCAAAAGTTTGTATTACTACTAATTATGCTATAAGGGGAAAGGGCAGTTCGTTTGAAAGAAGAAAATGGGAATTAGAATTAGCGCAACATTATACTAAAGACAATACTCCATTAAGAGAGTTTGGAAAAATGATGTTTGGGGAATGGGATGAAGATGAGTGGTGTTCTTTTGATAATTACATGATAGAATGTTTGCAAATGTATTTACAACATGGTCTTATAAAAAGTGAGTTTGTAAATCTTAAAATTAGAAGATTGTCAGCTGAAACATGCCATGAGTTCATAGAGTGGTGTGGATTGTTAAAAGGAATGAAAGAGCATGAGTTGTTGCAACTTAACAAAAAATCTAACAAACAAGATTTATATTTAGACTTTATTGATGACAATCCAGATTTTGCCCCTAAAGCTAAAATGACTATATCAAGAATTAAATTTAACAAGTGGCTAATTGCATACAATCAATTCAAGTATGACTGTGATCCCGAAGAAGGTAGGGACAACAATTCGAGATGGATAAGATTTAGACATAAACAAGAGTTGGAAACTGACGGAATTATTGAATTTTAATTATGCAACTTAGAGATTATCAAAAAAATATTACAAAAAAGGGAATAGATGTATTAAAGAAACATAAATTTTTATATCTTGCCATGGAAGTTAGAACTGGCAAGACACTTACGAGTTTGAGTATAAGTAATTCTCTTGCCGTTTCTAGCGTATTGTTTATAACAAAAAAGAAAGCAATATCTAGTATACAAGATGATTACAATTTACTCAATCCTGATTTTGACATTACTATTATCAATTATGAGTCTCTTCATAAGATAGCTTATTCTCCTTATGATGTAATAATATGTGACGAAGCTCATGGCATGGGAGCTTACCCCAAACCTAGTAAAAGAGCCAAAGACGTAAAGTCTTTAATACAGATTAACAATGATCCATATATAATTTTATTGTCAGGTACACCTACTCCTGAATCTTATTCTCAAATGTATCATCAGGTTTATTCAATCAACAACAACCCGTTTTATCGACACAAAAGTTTCTATAAGTTTGCTCATGAGTATGTTAATGTGACGCAGAAAAAAATAGGTTCTATGACTATCAATGATTATAGTGGTGGGTATAATTCTATTATAGATGAAATGAAGCCTTTTACTATATCTTACACGCAAAAAGAAGCTGGGTTCGAAGTACAGACTGATGAAGAAATATTGTATGTAGATATGTGTACAAAAGTATTAGGGATTATAAGTGAGTTAAAGAAAAATTTAGTAGTACAAGGCAAGGAGGAGGTAATACTTGCCGATACAGCTGTAAAGTTAATGAGTAAAACTCATCAAATGTTTTCTGGAACTGTTAAGTTTGAGAGTGGTAAGTCCATGGTGTTATGCACTGACAAAGCTGAGTTTATAAAAAACAGATTTGAAAATAAAAAAATAGGTATATTTTATAAGTTTAAAGAAGAGTTAAATGCTATAAAAGAAATATTTCAGGACACTATTTGTTTTGATTTAGAGGAGTTTAACTCTACAAATAAATCTATAGCTTTGCAAATTGTTTCTGGGCGAGAAGGTATTAGTTTAAGAAAGGCCGAAGTTCTTGTATATTACAACATAGATTTTAGTGCTACCAGCTATTGGCAGTCACGAGATAGAATGACAACCAAAGACAGAAAGTATAATAAAATATATTGGGTGTTCTCTAAAGGTGGTATTGAAAAGCAAATTTACAAAAGCGTATTAAATAAAAAAGATTATACATTAAAGCATTTTAAAAAGGACTTGTTAAGTTTATAAACAATGAGAGAGATAGGAAGTTTTGAAATTACAAGATACAGTTACGATCTTGTAGATAATGAGCCAAAGATTGTTATATCTATGGTTAAGGTGTTAGATAAAAAAGGTAAGTATATAAAATTTGCAAAATTAAAAGAGATTGAACCATATTTATGTTTATATCCTGTGACATTTAAGTCCTTTTCTGATTTAGAAAAAAAAATAAATCAATTAAATATATTCGATTAAATATTATGACAGAACAACAAGTACAATCCAAACGAATAAAAGAACTAGAAGCTGAGGGCTACTATGTTTTAAAATTAATTAAGACTAACAAGAACGGTATTCCTGATCTTGTTGCATTCCCTAAAGATTGTAACGCTCTGTTTTCTGAAATTAAAACTAAAAGAGGACATGTGTCGGCATTACAGAAATATAGAATGAAAGAATTAAATGAACATGGTATAAAAACAGAAGTGTATAAAGGATGAAAAATTTAACACCTGAACTAAAAAAAATCATTAATAACGAGATTGAGTATTATAATGACTATAAAAAAAACTTAATACAGTTTGTAATACATTGTAGTTCTTATGGTAAAAACACCAAGCTTCATAAAAGGATGCGATTAGATAGTCACGAAATGTTAAGTATTCAAAAAGAAATATCTAGGATGGAAATATTTATTTATGATTTAAAATTAATGATAAATGGAGATAATTCTGTATTTAATTATGTGTTTAATAAACATTTCAATTAATTTTATTATCTTTATGACAGATGGGATAAATAATGACTAAGATTTCAGTTGATGACGTAAATGCTATAAAGCACATAAATTATGTGACTAACAACTCCCACGACCTTATAACTGAACTTTACGAAGATTTAATGGAAAGGGATCATGCTGATGCTAAAGTAAAAGCTCAGAATGTCTGTAAAATTATGACAGATCTAATCCAATCACTTTCAGATGAAGTCTAAAAAAGCTGAAGGCCCACGCCTTAGATTATCTATGGATGAAGTAGATATGATAAGAGAACTTAGGGCAAACAAAATTGAAAACCTTAATGAAAACTCTGCGCTTACTGATCATTTAAATGAGAGGGGTATTGACAAAGATGATGTTATTAGTGTAAAGCATTGGCAAAGTGCTAGTGGTGAATATCGTTTTTCTATTGTGACTAAAGAAAATTTAGGAATTAAAGAAAAAGATATATTCGAAAAGGTGAATAAATTTGTAGAAAATTATTCTCCAGACTACAAGCCTATAAAGAAAAAAAAACTATCTGATCCACATTTACTTGTAATTAATCCTGCTGATATTCACATTGGAAAATACGCTAAAGCTATAGAGACAGGTGAAGATTACAATTCAGAAATTGCAGTAAAGCGTGTAATGGATGGGTTGTATGGTTTGATAGAGAAGGCGCAAGGCTTTCAAGTAGAAAAGATTTTGTTTTGTATAGGTAATGATGTGTTGCATATAGATAACGTCTATGGCACTACAACAAAAGGTACGCACCAGGATACTGATGGTAAATGGTGGGAACACTACGAGCTTGCATTGGCGCTTTATGTAGAGTGTGTAGAAATACTTAGACAAATAGCTCCTGTAGATATAGTACATAGTATGAGTAATCACGACTATCAATCGGGGTTTCATTTAGCTCACACTCTACAAGCATGGTTTAGAAAGACTGATGATGTTACATTTGATGTAAGCGTTGCTCATAGAAAGTATTATAAGTACGGTTCATCTTTGATAGGAATTGAACATGGTGATGGGGCTAAAATGGATAATCTACCTTTACTTATGGCTCAAGAAAAACCTAAGATGTGGGCTAATACAAAGACCAGGTATTGGTACTTACATCATTTACACCATAAAGTTAAATATAAGTGGAGAGACGCTAAAGACTTCATAGGAGTCACTGTAGAGTACATGAGGTCTCCTTCAGGCACTGACAGCTGGCACTCACGAAAAGGCTATACAGGCGTTCCTAAGGCTTGTGAGGGGTTTATACACCACAAAGAACTAGGTCAGGTGGCGAGGCTGACTCATTTTTTCTAGTTTGCTCATTAATTTTTTAGAGTGCAAAAGATGAGCGCATTTCTCATACTCTTCTAAGTCTTCAAAGTATTCAATTAATTCATCAAATATATCCTGGTAATCCTCTATAACTTCTTGTGTAGGATCAAATATCAAAGTAACTTTCAAGTCACGATTTAGTAACTGCTCGTAACCCACTTGATTGGTTATAACATAATAACTTGTAAGCATACATGTATGTTCATCAAAGTGTCTCATTAAAAAAGAGATTTAGGAAAATTAGATTTTCTTTTTTTACCAAATGGTGATGGAGGTAATCCAGGACTAACTTTTACTGTTTTTCTTTTCTTTTTAGGTTTAAAAATTATAGGTTTTTTTTCTTTTTGTTTCTCTTTTTTAGCTTGTTTTAAAATTCTTTCTGTAACATATCCTGTTTCAGCAGGTAAATATCCCATTATATATAAAAAATAAAGCAAAGAAGTTGTTTTCATTACATTTTGAGCTTCTTGGGTTATATTTTTATCTGTTTTTATACCTCGGTATTCACTAGTTACTTTACCTGAAAAACCAGCTTTTACCATTTCATATAAATTCTTACCCTTTGCGACCCCTATACCTAATGTTCCCATCAACTCTATAAATGTTTTTTCATTTTGATAAAATTGCACAGGATCTTCATCACTACTTAAAGTGCTAATTACATTATTAACGACAGCTATTACTTGGTCATCTAATAAAGGAACAGGAGAAGCAATGTCAGAAATTGCTAATCCAAGTCTTCCTATTTTTTGAAAACCTTTTCTTTTTTTCTTTTCTTCTTCATCTTCCCCAAACACAGACCCCGCTAAAGCTGCTAAAGCTTGAGTAATTTGATAACCTACAACATTAAATGTTGCCGTTTCTACAGCTAACCCCGCTAAAGAGCGAGCTGCTTTTGAAGTTTCACCTGGTAAAGAAGTTGGGTTTTTTATAGTTAACACATCACTATACATTCTGTTTTTTTGATTTATTAAAAAAGTAGCGAAAGGAAAAATTGTTTTTCTTATTAATTGAGGCCCTATTTTATTACTGCTAAACAGTTCACCCATTAAATCAGCGTCAGAAACATTTTGTTGCCTATCTAATTCATATTGAGCGTCTCTAGCAGCCTCTTTATCTAAAGGTTGTGTCCAATCTATTTCATTGCTTTTTACCCCTTTTTTATTCATAGCCTGCAAATAAAATCCAACCCAAGAAGCTCTAGCAGAAAAGACATCAGGTTTTACCAAAGTATTATTTAACCACCATTTACCAATATCATCAAGCTTTTCTATACCTTTTTCAAATTTACTTGCTTGTTGATTTTTTATTTTCATAGAGTTAGTCTCAATATCTGCTTGAGCATCTAATCCTCTATTAGCAATGGCTTGTCCCGAATTCATTACAGCCTTTTCTACCTCAGGATTTAACATCATTAATTTTAAAGCCTTAGCTACATTAATTGGCCCCCCTACTATCATAGCATTTGCTAATACTATAGACTGTTTAATGGGTTGAAATACTCCACCTAAAACCCTAGCAACACCAAAGGTTGCTATTTTATTCATTCTATTTAAAAATCTTTTATCTGAAGGAGAAACCCTGTCACTTACCCCTCTTTTTTTATCCACTAAAAGATTAATTCTTTTGTCCATCAATATCTTATCTTCAGGATTAGGAAATATTTTATCATAATACTCCGAACTTCTTGCACCTTCTATTTGTTTTATAGATGGAGCTGTATAAATATCTGTTAAAGCTTTTTCTAATTGATTTGTATTGTTTTGGTCAAACCCTAGGTTTAAAACTCTAGTAACTATTTTTTTACTATTTTTAGTCTCACTAGGTAAAAACTTTGGCCTAACAGCAGGTTTTAATACTCCTGTTTTTTCGTCATATGCGCTTTTTTTATCTTCAAGTGGATTAAACACACGAGCGCCAATTTCTGGAACAACCTCTTCAAAGCTCACCCTTCTATAGCTAGTGGGTGTGTAGTTTATATCTTTACCCAAATTAGCATTATATATATTCAAACTTACTTCAGCTAATTGATCGTAGTTAGAAGCCCAAATATCAGTAAAATATCTAACCCCATATGCATTCGCTGGGTCAACTTTATTTTGCACTTCATTGATGTTATTAGAATCTTTTAAAATTTTATCATAAATTTCTTTTATAATCTTACCTTCTCTTTTTAAATCTTTATCGTCTTGTTTTTCTAAAACCTCATAAGTTTCTTTTATTAAATCTTTACTCCTCTTAAATTCATTTTCAATATCTTGTTCACTTCCTGGAATTGTTTTTCTCATTTCAGCAAAAATTCCTCTTTCAATAGAGTTTTTTTCATCAAAATAAATTCCTGATTTCATTTTAAGTTTTTTAACTTTTTTAGCATAATCTTTTATAAGAATATTAGCTTCGGTAGTGGCCTTGTTTGCTCCCTCTACCAAACTTGTAAAACCCATTTTTCTCATAACAAATTTAGCTTTATTAGGAGAATTAAACATTTTCTCTATAGTAGTTGGTAAAGCTCCTAAATTTTTATTCCACCACCTCGCAATGTATTCACTTCCTCCGAACAAAGATTTTAATGCAGTAGACACATATCCTTTTTCGTTAACTTCTGCCATACCTTTTAAACCTATGTATTTATTTAATACGGCATCCATCCCACCTGTATCTTTATTTGTGGCAAAATTTATTAACGCATCCAAAGCTTCTATTTTTGTTTTGGTGTCTTTAATTAAAGATAAATCCATGTTTAAAAAATCTCTAGCTAAATCCTTTTCTGTTTTAGTAAGACTTGAAGACTCACCTGTCAATGGATCTACAGCATTATCTATTATTTGTTGAATATCTTTTTTAACTTTGTCAAATGCATTTTTAAGACCTTTTTCTACAATATTTTTTTTAATAGCTATTTTTTCTAGCTTTGCGTCTGCACTTAATTGTAATTCGGTATCTAAAGAACCTAATATTCTTTTCATTTCATCCATAGTAAACTCGTTAGAGTTTAATCCTGTCAATTGTTGAAATAAAATTCTCTGTACTTTATATATTTTTTCTTGTTGAGATTTTAATTCTTTACTACTATAGTCATTAGTGTTTTTTATATTAACACCTCTAGTGACTTTTACTCCTTTTGATGTTATTTTTGTGGGCTTTAGTCCATCTAAAAGAACAGAAGCTTGTTCCAAATAAGTATCAATATCATCTACCATATTAGGATCTATCTTAGCAAACTCTTTTGCAGCAATAGATACATTATCCGAAAGATTAGATTTTTTTGCGTCTTTTTTTATTCTTTTTCTAAGAACATCTGCATCTCTAATTTTCTTAGCTGCATTTGCATCGTTAATTACTTTTTCTACATAATCAGTTACACTTTGCACATCTCTAGGATTATAAAGATTTACTCTATTAATCTTTTTTTGAAGAGCATCAAATTTACTTAAACTTATACGTCCCGCTTTCTTTAACTCAGACAACACATTAGAGAGAGTAATTCGTTTTTCTTTTACATCTTTCTTTTGATCAGACTGTAGTTTTTCATCAGCTTTTAGTTGTTTTTTATAAGCAGCAAATGAATTTTTAACTTTAATTAAAGCGGGTTTATCTCCCCTTTTTATGCCGAGTAATTTTTTAACAGTAGGTGGTTTAATATCAACTCCTAGTTTTTTATTCAATTCTACAACAATAGCTTCTGTTTCTGAATCACTTAAACTCCCATCAGTAAAAGCTTTTGATTGTTGTAAGTATTCTATAGCATTTTTAGCCTCTAATTTAGGATTGTTTTTATCTCCCCTTTTTTTATTACGAGCTTTAGTTTTTTTAACTATATCATCAGCTATTTTAATAACTCGTTCTTTAGAAGTTATTTCCTTTTCTTGGATCGTTTCATTTTCATTTTTGTTTTCGGTTTGACTCTCGATGGCAATGGGCCCAGTGGTGTTTCCTTCGACCACCGTTTCGCTATCTCCGGCAGATTCTGGAACATCCACGCCCTTTGTTTTTTTGACTTGAATGGCATCTTGTTGGTTTTTAATTAATTCATCTTGTTTTTTTATAATGTTTTCTTCAGATTCTAAGACAACAGGAAGGCCTTTTTCTTTTCGTACTTTATTTTCTTCTTGTAATGTTTTTTTTGCAAAATCGTAAGTAACAGTTATTGTTTCAGTTTCTGTTTTAGTATTATCAGAGTCTTTTAATATTCTTATTTGTTCATCAACATCTTCTATTTTTTTATCTATATCTTCTTTTAAAGGGCCTTCTAATCCCTCTCTTTGTGACATTAATTGTAATCGTTGTTTTAACAGGTCAGAAGCTTCTAACATGTTTTGAGTATTTATAATAGTGCCTTTTGTCTGTAATTCTGCTGCTTGCATATTATAAACATCTTGATATGTTTTATCAGCCTGTTCTTTTGTTATCATGCCTCCAGCTTCTAGACGATCCATGGTAGATTTTAAATCATTAACATTTCCCGCTACAAAACGCAAAGCATCTAGTCTAGTTTGTTTGTTAAAAAAAGTGTTTTTAGAACCTAAAGCACCAGTGGCTCCTAAAGTTAAAATTACAGTTTCCATAATTTCAGCCATAGGAACAGATGAACTTCTTACTTCTCTACCTACACTATAATTAACCGCTGCATTAACAGCTTTAGAAGAAAACAAAACAGGAAGCTCTTCAATAAAAAGTTCCTTAGCCATTTCATTACCTAAATCTTTTAATTTTTTATTAAATTGATCTTTGGTAAATTTAGCCCCATCTTTTTTTACAACATTAAGAACTTGCTGTCTGAAACTTGTTAATGATCCTAATACTTTTTGATTACCTCCAGCTAAACCAGAGAATACACCGTCTAGTGAAGCTATTGCATTTCCTGCTATAATTGCTCGTGACATTGCTTCTTTTTCTGTCATCCCAGATGTCACTAAATCCGCCCTCATGCTTTCTACTTCCCCTGCCATAGTACTGCTGTATGAGGCTAGACCCATACCGACCCCTGGGCTTACATTTAAAAACTTAGAGAATTTTTTTCCACCGTAAATTAAAGCAAACAAGTTAGCTCCTGTTCTAATACCTGAAGAAACTAAAGCCCCTCCATCATAAAATTGTGTGCTGTTTTTAATTTTTTTACTTCGATTAATTATTTCTTTCATGTCATCGTCAGGAATAATACCATCCATTCTTACATGAGACTTTTTATCTAAAACAATTCCATCATCAGACACAATGTACTCTTTTCCGTTTACTGTTACGGCTTTTCCGTCAATAATTCCTGATCTTTGCACAGGGTCTACAAATTGATTAAAACTTTCTGCTCCATCTAAAAGTCTTTCTGTAATTCCTGATAATAATCCCTTTTGGTCAAAACCTATAGAAGATAAGGTCTGATCTGCTGCTGCCGTTACTACAGCAAGAGTGTTCATTGCAAACTCTCCTAACACTACAGGAATAGTTTTAAAACTTTCTCCTACTTCGTTAGTAATTTCATTAGGTTTATTAGGGTTATCTGAATTTGATGCATCATATATTTTTTTTCTTCTTGCTAAATCTCTGTCTTGAGTATATTTTTTTAAAGTTGGAAAATAATCAGCTAATTTGTTTAATTGTTGTAGTTCTAATAAAAACTTACTTTCTAATTCAGACTTAATACCTTGTAACTGAATAATATCTTGTGGATTTTTAGCTAAAGCAATTTTAGAAGAAACTACGTTTATATCTTCATTTAAATCGTTCAATAAAGAAGCTTTATAGCTTGCTATTTTTTCAAAATCTTTTTGTTCTTTATTAAAAGTTTCTGTCGTAGATGTAGTCAAAAGATTTTTTACAAATTTAAAAGTGTCCGATTCATCCCTTTGAGACTCTTCCTCCCAAGCTTCATAATCATCTATATCTATATTAACCCCTTCTAAAACAAGATTATTTACATCTGTATTATAATCCTGTGAAGCGATTCTTTCTTCCTTTGGTTTTAAATCATCAGAACTTATATCTGATTTAGTGGTTTGAGAACCTTTGTCTAATATATATTTGTTATACGAACTTTCAATAAATTCATTTTCGTCTCCTATAAAATCTCCTCCTTGCCCTGTTGATGGATTACCAAATTTAGCTTGCTTAAATAAAGCATCAACGTCTATATTTCTTTCAATTAAGAACTGTTTTTTATCTGCAACACCTATTTCAGTTTGTTCAGGACTTGAATCTGTTATCGCAGATTCTACCTCAGACCCCAATACTTCTGGCACTTCTAAAGGTATTTCCTCTTGTGTTGGTGTTTTAGTCGTAGGGTCTTCTGTGGTTTGAAAAGCTAAATCTTTTTCTAATATAGAATCATCTTCTTGCGTTACAGTTCCTGCCCCCACAAGTTTTTTAAATTCATCAATAGATTTTGAATATCCTTTAGAAATAACATACTGATAGTTGTCATCAAGCACCTCTTGATCATTAGCTATAAGAACACGGAATTGATCTATAGACTTAGTATAACCTTGGCTAGTAGCTCTATTGAATAAATCTAATATTACTTCCTCATCCATAGCTTATATATTATTTATTTCCGTAGTCTAATCCTTCATATCCACCCTTTTGTGCGGGCAGTATAGCTGTTAAAACTTTATCCACCTCTTTATTTACAGCAGCTCTTAATTGATTTGCTTTTAAACCTTTTGTATCTACTTGAGCGGTTCCACCTTTAAAAGTAATAGTTATAATATTGCCTGATGTACTATATTTAACATTTTGAGCTGCCGCCAAATCTCCTCTAGCTTCAGCAGCCGAGTTTATAGCGGTTCTTATTCCACCTTCTAAAGCATTCATTTCTTTTTCATTGCCATCGAAAACTAATTTGTTGCCAATTTTGTTAACAGCTTCATCATAATAACTACTAACTAACACAGCATTAGAACCTGAGCCTACTGTAGAGCTTGATAATATCGCGTCTCTTTGCTCTTGTGGAGCTTCAGTTTGTGTTCCTCTTTGTCGAGTTATTTTTCTTGTGTTACCCTCTTGTTCTTTTTGCACTTCACCAGCCTTTATCTGATCAGCGGTTAATTCTTTTGGAGCAGGCATTATTACAAAATCTTTTCTATTAGTAGTTGCTTTATCTTCTTTATCTAGATAAGTTACATTACCATCAGCATCTTTTGTGCTTTTATAATAAATTGGATTGCCTTTTTCATCAACATCAACTTCTGCATATCCTCTTTCACCTACAGTAGCTTTAGCTCTAGCCGTATCGTAATCAATCTCGCCTCCTAAGTTAAAGAATTGATATGCATTTTGCATAAATTCTTCTTTGTTCGATCCTTTAGGTATTTTCTGTTCTTCTCTAATCATTGATCCATCAGCTCCTTGCTTCAAATATCTTAAATAAAAATTATCTCCATCTTCTCTAAAGTTTTCATATCTCAAACCAGCTTCTGCAAAAAGATTAGCTAAAGCTCCATCAACCTCTTCTTGACCTCCTGAATACACACTATTTAAACTATCTACAATTTTTGTTCCTTTTGCAATTTTATTATTATATGATCGATCGTCTTTTTTATTTCTATTTTGATCAAACCCAGGTGTTTTTGTTATCTCAGAATCAATTTGCAAATTAATTTCATTCTTAGCAATTTGTCTAGCTTTTGCTTTTTGCTCGTCAGTCAATTTATACACTACTTGTCCACCTTTTATATAAAGTTCAATATAATTAGGCGCATCTTTGTCATCGTATTGATAACCTCTTTGCGAAAGTATTTGAGCCATATCTGCATCTGTTGCTGTTACTGTCTTTACTTGAGAGTCTAACCACTGATCAAATGTAGTAATATCTTCGTCTGTAATACCAAATTTTTTTAAACTTTCAGGATTATCAAAAATTTGTCTAAAATCAGAAGTCTTTGTTACACTTCCGTTTGATACGCTAGAGGTAATGATGGTTGCTATTGAGTCGGTTATTTTTTTAACTTCATCTCTCAATTCTTTTTTTACTCCACCATCATAAGACATTAAGTCTAACATACTCCCTGGATTATTAAAACTATTAGGGCTGTCTTTTGCACTAGGCATTTTAGTAAACTTACCATCTTCATCTTCTTCCATTGTAACTACCTGTATCTGCCCATTTGCTGGATTAGTATATATTTTTTTATTGTTTAAATTACCAAACGATTCTATTTGTTTTAATACAAATATTTCAGCATCTGTAGCTGTCCCTGCATTTATTTTTTCCATTGCTTTAGTGTGCCATTGATCATAAGTTTTTACAATGTTACTGAAGTTACTATAGCCACTTTTTTGTTCTTGCATAAATAATTTATAGTCAGCAGGTTTTAATAAACCTTTTCTAACTAAATCCATACGAAGTCTAAGTTCTTCTTTTGATTGTGATGAGCCTTCTAACACTACTCTACCTAAAGATCTACTGTTAACATCTTGAAGCTTATTTAAAGCTTCCATCTGTTCATTGGTAGCTTTTTCTATAGCTGCACGCTCTTTCATTTTAGTCTCACGCATAGAAGTTAAGTCTTCACTTAACGTAGAAGCTACTGTACTCCAGCTAATTTCAGGTGAATCACCTAAACCAGCATAAACTGAAAATCTTTTACCGCCTGTTGCTTTTTTAGAATCTGCCATTTATTATAATGTTTGAGGATATATCATAGGATCTAAAAGTAAGGGAGCACTCAAGCCACTTGTTGGAGGTGGCGCTAAAGGTTGTAAAGGTTGGGAAGGTTGGGAAGAAACGCCTGAAATAGGATTTTGTGTTACCGTTGGTCTAAACCCTGAATTGTCAAACATAGCCTTGTCTGGAGCAGTTAAACCAAAATCTTTATTTTTAATTTTTTTAAAAAGATTGTTTAATTCGTCTTCTTTTAATTTACCTAATTCCATTTTTATTTCATCATCACTCATTTGTACACCTCTAGAATTTACAAAAAGTTTTTTTTGTTCAGAAGATAAATTTCTAAACGTCCTACCCGCTTTTCCGCCACTCATATATCCACCTTCCCCAAATAAATCTGATGCACCCTTTAAACCTGCTTGCATACCTTTTATTGCTTGTCCCATTGCTTGATTACCTAGAGTTCTAGCGTCTCTTGCTCTTAATGATTCATCTGTAGCAGCACCAACATTTATATCTATCAAATCGTTATTCACATCTCTAGCTGCCTCAGCTTTTAATACTTGATTTTCATATAAATCTTGAGCCATTTTGTCAGCAATAATTTGATTACCTTGAGTACCTTGCCCAGCTACTTTTCCTATCCCAGCAGCTAAACTTCTTCCACCCGCTTCTTGAAGTGACTGTACATTTTGCATTTGCTGTGCAGTGTTTTCTCTAAATTGTCTTTCGTAAGCTTGCATAGGTATTTGAACTTTTTCAAAATAATTTTTGGTAGCTAATGCTTTTGCTTCGTTCATTAATTTTTTACTTTGGGCTTCTGCTTGAGCGGCAGCTTTTCTTTGTTTGGAAGCTTGTGTTAATCCTCCAATCATACTAACGCCACCCATCGCTGTACTTGCGATAGCTAATCCAGTCATTAATCCAGCCATAATAATTTATTTTTTTTAATTAATTTTTTAGGTAATTCTTTATAAGTTTCAGCATATACATCAGCTTCTGCTTCTTCATAATTAGTAGCGTCTGTTTTGTAAACACAACACCACTCTGTATCTTCATGTATATAAAATACCCTTTGAGTACCTTGTTTTGTAAATATTTTATGTGGAGCTGCTATTCTTTCAAC
>Ga0181402_1000448_pt1 | contig 15311 bp, 14 predicted proteins | sample 25SPOviralmetaG_FD_130131 | JGI IMG/M metagenome (GOLD analysis project Ga0181402, IMG submission 130131) | Marine viral communities from the oligotrophic San Pedro Time Series (SPOT) site, San Pedro Channel, CA, USA - 25 SPOT_SRF_2011-08-17 | ecosystem: Environmental > Aquatic > Marine > Strait...
GGGCTACACAATACGGGTGGAATCCTGTAGGATTTAACGAGATTGAGGGACTGTCGCCGCCGAATAATTTAGTGGCTATAGGTTCAGTGGGCACGGTAACGGTGACAACATGACAATGACATACGGCGAACTGAAGCAAGCCATTCAGGATTACACCGAGAACGACGAGACAACGTTTGTGAACAACCTGCCTTTGTTTATTAGGTTGGCAGAGGAGCGCATACTTAAAAGTGTGCAGCTAAATCTGTTTCAAAAGAATCAAGCGGGGACTATGACGACGGGAAATCAATATTTGGCTGCTCCGTCTGATTTTCTTGCTCCGTTTTCGTTGAGCATTGATGTGAGTGGGGATGCTGAGTTCCTGTTATTTAAGGACTTAGACTTTGTACAGACATACACCCCCGATCCGACGACGACGGGACAACCGAGATACTACGCCCAGTTCGATGTTGATAACTTTATTTTGGCTCCAACTCCTAACGCTAACTACACTGTGGACATACATTATCTGTATCGCCCAGCCTCTTTGACTGCTGGGGCAGACAGTGGCACCAGTTGGTTAAGCACAAATGCTGAAATAGCTTTGCTTTACGGATCGTTGGTAGAAGCGTATACATTTATGAAAGGGGATCCGAACCTTATGCAGATGTATATGCAGCGATATGGCGAGGGTGTCTCCAGACTGAAGAACTTGGGCGAGGCTCAAGAGACAATAGACGAGTACCGTTATGGTACTTTGAGGACTCCTAGATCATGATGCCAGGTTTAGAATTATCAAACGACTTTAAGGTAGAGGTACACACCACTCAAGGTCGAGGCTTTTCTCCGGAAGAAGTTGCAGGACGGTGTGCGGATAAAATTATTTCTGTTTCGGATGGCTCGCATCCTGCGATACAGGCGCAAGCAAATGCGTTTAAAAAGCAGGTTGTAAAGGTCGTAGAGTTTTATTTACGAGAAGCTATCAAAAGTGACAGAACCACGATATATAATGCACTCACAGACGCAGGGCACCCAGAGCTTGCGGAACTTATAAGGAGAATGTGACATGGCTTTTTCTGGAAATGCAATGAGCACATCATTCAAGAAAGAGCTCTTGTTTGGTGTCCATGATTTTGATCTCGCTAACGGAGACACCTTTAAACTGGCGCTATACACTAACAGTGCTGTTCCTTCTGATATGGGCGGTTCTGGAAGCACTATGGACGCTAGTGTAGAGAACTACGCTACAAACAACGAGGTAAGCGGAACAGGGTATACGGCGGGGGGTGGAGCGTTAACTTGTGTAGATCCAACTTCTAGCGGCACTACAGCACTGACTGACTTTCAAAACCTGACGTTTTCTACGGCGACGATTACGGCGCGTGGAGCAGTGATTTATAACACTACTCCGAATACCACATCTCTTTCGGTAACTAATCCGGCAGTTGTTGTGTTAGATTTTGGCGCGGACAAAACGTCAACGGCAGGGGATTTCACCATTGTTTTTCCAACAGCGGACGCAAGTAACGCTATAATCCGGATAGCCTAATGGCAGATATCATCGTTCCAATCGGCGGTTGGTCCCGCTTCGGTTGGGGCGATATGCCGTGGGGTCAAACAGACCTTCCTAAAGCAACAGGTTCAGTTGGTTCCGTAACAGTTGTTGCGGAGGCTAATGTGCCTGTAACTGGGTTGGAAGCCACCGCGTCGGTGGGAACAGTAACCGTTGTAGCGAAAGCCAACGTGTTCCCGACGGGGGTAGAGGCGACAGGGCAGGTAGGAACAGCTACCGTTATTGGTAATGCCAATATCTCTGTTACTGGTTTAGCTGCCACGGGCAATGTCGGCACTGTTACAGTGGATGCCGACGCAATCGTCCCCGTAACTGGGCTTGAAGCTACAGCAGCGGTCGGCGCCGTCACGGTAACAGCAGCGGCGCGTGTCCTGCCTTCAGGTCTGGAGGCGACGGGCAACGTTGGCGGTGTTACTGTTGAAACAATTTCGTTTATTGATGTCACTGGCGTTGAGGGAACAGGAGCCGTCGGCTCTGTTACCGTTAGCGGCGGTGCATCTGTTAATGTCACTGGAGTATCTGCCACTGGGCAGGTTGGTCAGGTTCTTGTTTGGGGACGTATTGTTCCAAATCAAGATCCGAGCTATACTCCCGAACAACCAACACAATCCCCTGGGTGGTCTAGCGAAACTCCTTCGCAATCTCCAGGTTGGACCCGAGAAGCAGCATAGGATAAAAACATGCCTAGTACATATACATTAAATAACGGTATCGAGCTCATTGGCACAGGTGAACAGTCCGGCACATGGGGCGATACAACAAACACAAACATGGAGCTTTTGGATACTGCGCTTGATGGTCAGGTTTCGATAGCCCTGACTTCCGCGGGAAGTTCAGGATCCCCTAACTCTCTTCCGATCAGCGACGGAGCAAATTCAAACGGACGCAATCGTTTGGTTGTTTTTACGGGAACACCCGGCGCCGCAGATGCGACTGTTTACGTCCAACTGACGCCTAACGATTCTGAAAAGATTATATACGTCCGGAATAATCTTGGTGGAACACGGGTTATTAGGTTGTTTCAAGGCACATATAGTGCGTCCAACGACTACGACGTTCCTCAAGGAACAACTGCGGTTGTGTTTTTCAACGGGGCTGGAACTGGCGCGGTAGCGGCGAACGTCTTTAACAATGCGTATTTTGACGGGCTTCGCTTAGGTAGCGTGTCGGTCACTGCGATTTTAGACGAAGACGATATGTCTTCCGACAGCGCAACGGCGTTAGCGACACAGCAGTCTATTAAGAAATATGTCGATGACAAGGCCGCGGCACAGGATACGCTTGCCGAGGTTCTAGCTAACGGCAACACGACGGGCGGCACGAATGTCTTGTTTGGTGACGACGACAAAGCCATCTTTGGTGCTGGGTCTGATTTGCAGATTTACTCAGATGGTGCAAACAGCATCATTCACGAAACAGACGGCACTGGGAATTTAATTGTTAAAGCAAGCAATATCAATCTTCAAAACTCTGGGGGAACAGCTACTCTTGCTCAGTTTATTGATGGTGGTAAATCTTCTTTAAGATATAACAACGTAGAAAGACTCGTCACCACCAGCACAGGTGTAGACGTCACTGGCACAGCCGTAACAGACGGCCTTACCGTAGCGGGCAACGTGTCAGTCGATGGCGGCACGATTAAGCTGGATGGGAATTATCCTAACGGTACAGGCAACGTGGCTTTAGGTAATCAGGCAGGTGATGCACTAGCCTCTGGCGGTAATTATAATGTAGCGTTGGGAAGTGCTGCGTTATCTGCGGTCACTACTGGAGATCAAAACGTAGCGATAGGAAACGGAGCTTTACAAGTTTCGACCGCATCTTCAAACGTTGCGGTTGGTTATCTTGCGGGAGGGTCTTTGATTACGGGATCTTCAAATGTCGCATTGGGGGTAAATGCTCTTAACGACATGGTTTCTGGATCAAATAACACAGTTGTCGGAAAGCAGGCAGGAGATGCTCTTGGTGATGAAATCGTAGCCACGGCTACTGTTTCTGGGGTAAACTACACCATTCAAACTCTTGGGACGACAGACTTCACCTTAATCGGTGCGTCGTCCAACACTGTAGGTGGCACATTCACGGCTACAGGTGCGGGTTCTGGAACAGGTACGGCTTCGGCTAACGCTAATTACAACACGTTTGTCGGGCATCAATCAGGGGACGTAATTGTTGGCGGTTCGAAGAACAGTATTCTAGGTCGGTTTGACGGCAACCAAGGTGACTTGGACATCCGCAACAGTGACAGCAACATCGTCTTGTCTGACGGTGATGGAAACCCGCGTCTTGCGTATGTCAGCGCGAATGCCGAGCTCGTGATCAATGAGCAGTCTGCTAACGTAGACTTCCGTGTCGAGAGTAACAACAACGCTAATATGCTGTTTGTTGATGCTGGTAATGATAAAGTTGGCGTGGGAACAAACACATTACAAGCTACAATGCACGTTTTTTCTGGAGACAGCGGTGCTTCGGTGCATTCTAATGCAAACGAATTGTTTGTCGAAAATTCCGCAGATGCAGGAATTACTATTGGGTCAGGGAACACAAGCAGCGGCTCCTTACGTTTTGCAGATGATGGTGGCACTGGTCGAGGTATTGTTTATTATGACCATTCAAACGACAATCTTGTTTTATATACGGGTGGGTCGGAACGGGTTAGAATAAATTCAACCGAAACCGTTTTCAATGAGGACAGTGTAGACACCGACTTCCGTGTTGAGACTAACAACAGCAGTGCAACTTTATTTGTTAATGGTGAATACGATGGTGTGGGGATTCATACTACCTCACCCACATCGTATGCCAATGCACAAGCTGTTTTGTATATAGAAGATAATGCAAACCCTGCAATTGGTATTAGTGACACTGGACAAACAAGAGATTGGTGGATTGTTGGCCTTGGAGATGGTTTAGGTATTAGGTATGCTGATGGAAGCAATACAGGTAGTGCTTCTAATTTAACTGAAGCTATGTTTTTCAAAAACACAGGGTTTGTTGGCGTTGGCGCAACAAGTTCGCCTTTAGCTGGCTTGCATCTTTCTGATGGCACAAATGCTGGTTCACCACAGAATGCTACTCGTGCTGCTACGTTAATGATTGATGCTGGTGCTACTGCATCTGCTGATTTGCAGTTTATGGTTCGTCAGGGATACAACAGTCACATATTTTTTGGAGATGCATCCGATCCAAATGTCGGCATGATGTATTACGATCATAGTGCTAACCACATGAGTTTTGTTGTCAACACGGCAACGGCTTTAACCATTGACGATGAAGGTGACGTTGGCATTGGCAATACGGACCCGACTTCACGTTTGGTAATTGAAAAAACATCTGCTCGTACTAATGACGCAGAGAATATGGTTCGGATTGTACATAATACCAGTGGTACTTCAGCAGTAGGTTTTGGTTCAAAGATACTTTTTGCTGGCGAACGTTCTAATGGCACATTGCAAAACATGGGTAGAATTGGTTTTGTATCAGATGTAAATACTTCATCAAATTTAAGTTCTGCTCTTATACTGGAACCTGCATCTAATGGTACTCCCTTTGAAGCCATGCGTATCGCATCTACAGGTGAAACTACATTCCAAGAAAACTTAATACTTGGTGCTAGTGAGGCGTCAACAGGTGGCGTAACTATTTTAGAAGGTCATTACACTTCTGGTAATGCTTTACCCACATTAGGAAGTTTGCGAAGTTCTGGCAATACTATGCTGGGTCGAGGTGTTGAGCCTAGTGGTACAGCAGCTAACGGCTTTGTTTCATCTGCGGCACAAAACCTTGGCAGAGCAGCAGTTGAGGTTGGGGCTAATGAAATAAGATTTTGGGGTGCAGCAGCTTCAGAAACGCCTAGGGGCGATGCCGTCACAATGACTAACCGCATGACGGTTGAAAGCAATGGCAATGTCACCATTGAAGATGGCAATCTAGTAGTTGCAAGTGGTCACGGCATCGACTTCTCTGCTACCGCTGGCAGTGGCGCAAGTGAACTGCTGGATGACTATGAGGAGGGGACTTGGACGCCAAGTCTTACTGGTAGTACTTCAAGTGCTTCAACTTCTGGTGGCTCCTTTTATGGGTACTACACAAAAGTTGGTCAACTTGTAACTGCAAAGTTTGAAATACAAAATACAACAATTAGCGGTGGCTCTGGATATATACAAATACCCCTGTCAAATTTACCATATACACCAAATTTCCTAAACGGTGGTCGTGAAATTTCTGGCGGGGCTTGTGAAACTTATCAAGTTACTTGGCCCCACGATGGAACGATTGGTACTCGTCTTGAGCCGGGCGATGGCATTCAATTCCAAGTAAGCCGAAACGCAGGTGCTTGGAGTATTGTAACAACAGCCAATGCCGCTGGGTCAAGTAAATATTTCGCAGGTTTTGTTACATACCGCACCACTTCATAACCCACTGCGTAGCATTGGGTCGGACAGTCCAACCATCAAAGGAGAAAAACGATGGCACTAGAAAAATTAGTTAAAAACGACAAGATCGAAACGATTTTAAATGACATCTGGGAATTTTCCAGCGTACAAGTTCGCACAGCGACGATTATTCGTGAGGACGGCACAGACTTGAGCCGCTCGTTTCACCGTCATGTGGTAATGCCTGATGCAGACGTAACGCAGGAAGACGCGGATGTACAAGCAATCTGCAACGCCGTATTCACACAAACGTGCAAGGACAACTACCAAGCGTACCTTGATTCACAGGAGACACCATAATGGCTGTAACATACACATGGAAAATTTCAACGTGCGATTATAATGTTGCTACAGGTGGGATAGATCACGTTCATTGGAGATGTGTTGCTTCTGAAGGTGATATTGCGCTTACTACAATGGGTGTCGCCAAACTAGAGTATGATGCTTCTGCTTCTGACTTTATACCTTATGCTGATGTAGCAGAAAACAACGCATTGGATTGGGTATGGGAAAGCCTACGGGAAGGCGAAGAAACCGCTACTCAAGCGAAAGACAGAGTTGAAGCTAATCTTTCAACAAGAGTTGCTGAAAAGCAAAATCCAACGGAGTCACAAGGTTTGCCTTGGGCATCTTAATTTTAACTTAACAAAAGGAGATCACGATGGTAGAGAAACAAACAAAAACCATCTCGATCAACGGCACTGACTACACTGAAGACCAACTGACGGATCAGCAGAAGGTGATGATTAACCACATAGGTGATCTGGACCGGAAAATGGGTTCTGCCCAGTTTAATCTGGATCAACTCGCTGTCGGCAAGCAAGCCTTCATGGACATGCTGACAAAGTCTTTGGAAGATGCTACAACGGACGTAGCCGCCGAATAAGATGCTGGGAGTACCGAATGCCTCTGACCAAGCTCCAGTTCCGACCAGGAATTAACCGTGAAACTACGTCGTACTCCAATGAGGGCGGGTGGTTTGACATGGATAAGGTTAGGTTTCGGTTTGGCTTTCCAGAAAAAATAGGTGGGTGGGAGCCAACGTCTTCCACCTACTTTTTAGGTACATGCCGTGCATTGCACCCGTGGGTCGCGCTCCAAGGTGAGCGGTACTTGGGCGTTGGTACGCACCTAAAATATTACATAAACGAGGGTGGTGGGTATAACGACATTACTCCGATCCGCGCCACTACGTCTGCGGGAGATGTTACGTTTTCTGCTGCTGCGAATACTTTAGGTGCGGATGTGAGCATTGATGCCGACGAGATTACATTATCTTCGTCCACAGGTTTTCCAGAATCTGGACGCATAAAAATAAACAACGAAATAATTACTTATGCTGCTATATCAAGCAATGTTTTACAGGGTTGTTTACGAGGCCAATCACTCACCACAGCAGCAACACACAGTTCTGGTGCCGCAGTTTTATGTGCAACAATTACAGTAACAGATGCTGCCCATGGCGCTTTAGAGTCTGATTTTGTAACGTTTTCAGGTGCTGTTACGTTGGGGGACAACATAACAGCAAACATTTTAAACCAAGAATATCAAATTACGTCTGTTTTAAATATTAATTCTTACTTAATTGAAGCTCGAGTGGTTTCTACCATCCCTAGTATAACTACCTCATCGGGCTTGGTTCCTACAGTTACAGACCCTGTTACAGGAGTGGTTTCTAGCGGTTTTGTTTTCGCGTCAACAAGCGACAGCGGGAACGGCGGCTCTAGTGTCGTGGGGACATATCAGATTAACACGGGCCTTGACACGACGATTACAGGCGCGGGTTGGGGCGCGGGAACGTGGGGACGCGGAGCTTGGGACAGTTCTGCAAATCTAACCACATCGGGTCAAACCCTTCGCATTTGGTCGCATGATAATTTTGGCGAAGACTTACTTATTAACGTGCGAGACGGCGATTTGTTCTATTGGGACAAAACCAACGGCACAAGCACAAGAGCCGTGGAACTTGCCTCGTTAACAGGGGCAAACACTACTCCGGTGATAGCTAAAAAGGTTCTGGTTTCGGACCGTGATCGGCACATTATCGCGTTTGGTTGCGACAGTGAGCTTAATCCTGGGGTTCAGGATCCGTTGCTCATACGATTCTCGGACCAAGCTTCTTTAACCGAGTGGAACGCTACGGCAACCAACACGGCTGGGGACTTGCGCCTTGGTTCTGGGTCCGAGATCATCACGGCTGTTGAAACACGACAGCAGGTACTGGTGTTTACGGATGTATCGTTGCATGCGATGCAGTTCCTTGGGCCACCATTTACCTTTGGTATCAATACTGTTTCTGAAAACATCACGATTGCGGGTCCGTTGGCGGCTATTGCGGTTGAGGACAACGTGTATTGGATGGGTGCAGAAGAGTTTTATGTCTACGGCGGTGCGGTGCAGCGGTTGCCGTGTACTGTTCGGGACTATGTGTTTAGCAACATTAACTCCGATCAGCTAGAAAAGGTTACCGCGGGTACGAACACGGCGTTTTCTGAGGTTTGGTGGTTCTATCCATCGGCTTCTAGCACTGAAAACGACAGCTACGTTGTGTATAACTACCAGCAGCAGATCTGGTATTATGGGTCGTTAAACCGTACATGCTGGTTGGATCGGGGCGTAGAGGATCTACCCGTTGCAGCGGCATCGGACCATGTCTTGTATTATCAGGAGCAGGGTTTTGACGACGGTAGTACAAACCCAGCTAGTGGTATCAGTGCGTACATCGAGAGTAGCCAGATGGATCTAGGGGAGGGGGATCAGTTTGCATTCTTGCGTCGTATGATTCCTGACCTAACATTCCGCGATAGCACCAATCAAACTCCACAGGCCACGATGACTCTCAAGACTCGTAATTTCCCTGGCGGTAATTATTTGCAGACTAACGCAAAGGTCGTGGAGAAAACTGCAACTGTTCCTGTGGAGCAATTTACTGAGCAAGTGCATGTTCGACTAAGGGGCAGATCGTTTGCCTTTAAGATCGAAACAACGGATGCGGGCACAACGTGGCGGCTGGGTTCACCGAGGGTGGATATACAGCCTGACGGGATGCGCTAATGTCTCGTAACCTTGTCCTTCCTTTCTTTCCTGTTGCTCCAAAAGAGTATGACCAACAATATCTAGCTGAGATTGTTCGGGCGTTTTCTGTATACTTGGAGCAGATGCAAAACCCAGGGGAGGGGCGCAATACTTTTGCGGTATTTACTAATCTTCAAACAGATGACAGCGGACTGGAGCCGGGGGCTATCTTTAACCATGATGGTTATGTTAGAGTGCCCTTAGCTTATTCTCCGTATGTTCGTGGTTCACAAGCTACGGGCTCTGTCGGAACAGTAACGGTGACAACATGAGTGTAATTATAATGCCAGACGGCTCCCGCTGGAAACCTTCAACAAGTTCTGATACAGTCCATTGTGTGAACTGTACAAACGCGGTTGACACGCCGGAAGAAATTGCAAGCTACCCCGATGGTAATTGTCCAGATTGTGGACAGGCTTGGACAGGCGCAGAGAAACGTAGCACGATGATTACTGTGACCGCGCCTGAAGCTATCAAAGGGGAAGCGTAATGAGTTTAGGATCTATATTAGGTGGCATAGCGGGGTTATTAATTCCCGGCGGTGGAGCGATAGCCTCGGCCATTGGATCCGGCTTGGGCGGTTTAATCATTGATAAGAAGAAACCTAAAGACGCTATTAAAGACGCTTTGATTGCTGGAGTTGGCGCCAAGGTCTTTGGTCCTGCGATACAGGGCTCTGGAATTGGAAGCGCAATTACCGGAGGACTTGGATCTCTTGGTTTAGGTACGCAGGCTGGTTTGCAACAAATGGCAACTCAACAAGCCGCGGCTCAAGCAATACAAGGCACAACGCAAGCTAACCTCTTAGCTCAAGGCTCACAGAAGGTTGCTGAAAAAGGTATTATGGACAAGGTTCTCGGTGGCAATCCGATGATGCTTTATACGGGGCTCACGGCCCTTGGTGCGGTTGAGGAGCTTACGAAACCTAAGAGCGGGTTAAATCAAGAGTTGTACGTCGATAGATATACCGGAAGACGCTTTAGCACTCCGGAAGCCCGGGACGAATACGAGGAAATGTTTAGGCGCAAGCACCAATTTGAATACCCTGATGGCTTGCCTCCACGTTCTGAGGGTTTTGCCCAAGGTGGATATATTGAGGGACCAGGGACGGGTCGCAGCGATTCTATTCCGGCTACGATATACCAAGATGGACAACCTGTGCAGGAAGCCGCGTTGTCTGATGGTGAATTTGTAATGACAGAACGCGCAGTTAAAGGCGCAGGAAACGGTAATCGAGAGCAGGGCGCGGCTAAAATGTACGCCATGATGCGAGATTTTGAGCGAGGTGCAGCATAATGGCCGAAGGTAGTACAACAACAAACATTCAGGATATTCCTGATTGGATGAAAAACTATATGTCTACGGCGGATTCCAACTATACTGGGATTCTCGACGAGGCAATGCGTCAGTACGAAGCTCGGTCGGGACAGTTAACCGACCAACAACTTGCGGACCTTCAAATGCCTAACCGACAGGTTGCGGGCAGAACTCCTCTTCAAACACAAGCAACGCAATTAGCGCAATCCGGGGTTGGTTCGTACTTGCCAATGCTACAAGCGGGAGCCGGAAGCGTAGGAGCGGGGGTCACGGGCCTTGGTACTGCGTTGCAAACAATGCAGCAGGGGTACAACCCGTTAGCTGCGGCGCAGCAAATGGTGACGGACTCATATACTGGGGCGGTTCCTTATCGTGATTTCGCGGTTGAACAACTACAAGGTGCAATTCCGGAAGTACAAGCGGCTGCTCAAGCCGGAGTAGATGTTGCTGCGCTAGGCCGTCAAGGCGTAATAGAAGCTGGGCAACGTGGTGAACTTGCTGCGGCGGGTGGAGTTCGCGGAATAGCGGACGCTTCAAACATGGGCGTACAAGCTGGGCAGGAAACAGCACAGAATATTCTAGGTCAGGTTGGGGCAGGGCAATCTGCTTTGACTGGATCGGCTTCTGACATCCAAGACATTGGTGCGTTAGCGCAACGCGCAGGTATGGGCGCAGGCGCAGACGTAATGAATTTAGGTCGAAAGGCCGAGGGCGTAGGCCTTGGGGCATTGGAACAGTTGCCTGAATACGGGCAGCGCATGGAAAGCCAAGGGCAGCAGACCGCGCAGAACATTTTAAAGGCTGGTAGTGCGGCTGACGAGCTAGGCCAGTTTGGTTTAAGCGCGGCGCAGGCGGGTATATCCGGCCTTCAAGGATCAGCGGCAGAGTTTGATCCTTCAGCTATTGGCGATTACATGAACCCATACGAGCAGTCAGTAATTGACGCCGCTATGGCGGATGTTGCTCGCGCTGGGCAGCAGCAACAGAATCAACTTGGTGCAACAGCAGTTGGTGCGGGGGCCTTTGGTGGCTCGCGCCAGGGTATCCAAGGCGCGGAGATTGGTAGAAACGTGTTGGAGCAGCAGGCTAAGACTGCTGCGGGAATGCGTCAGGCTGGATATGAGAGCGCGTCTCAAAGAGCTCAAGCGGCATACGAAGCGGCCAAAGGTCGTCAGCAATCAGCAGCGGGTCTTATGGGTCAACTTGGTCAGGCGGGTGCGGGCACAGGATTGCAAGCTACGCAGACGGGTATGTCGGCAGCGGGTCAAGCTGGCCAAGCGGCTATGCAAGGTACACAAGCGGGTGCGAACACCGCGGCACAGGCTACGCAGCTTGGACTGGCGGGACTTGGTCAGGCAGCAGCAAACCGTGCCACGAGCGGACAACTCAATCTTGCTGGCACTGGGCAGGGCATGCAGGCAGCGGGTCAAGCCGGAGCCATGGGAGCGCAATCAGCGCAGATGGGCATGGGCGCGGCACAGCAAGCGGGTCAAGCTCAGATGCAAGGTGCACAAATGGGCATGCAAGGCGCACAATCCGCGGGTCAAATGGGACTGGCGGGGGCTCAAATGGCGGCGGGAACGCAGGGCCAAGGTGCGGGACTTGGTATGCAGGGCGCACAGATGGGCATGCAAGGCGCAGGTCAAGCGGCAAGTCTGGGTGCTCAAGTTGGTCAGATGGGTCAGCAGTACGGTCAAATGGGACTGGCGGGTGCCGGACAGATGGGCGCGATTGCTGGTCAGTACGGACAGTTGGGATCGGGCATTGCGGGTGTTGGTCAGGGTCTTGGATCCCTGGGCATGCAGCAAGCGCAGCTTGGCGAGGCGCAACAGGGTCTGAACCTAAACGACATGAATACTTTGATGAACATCGGTGGTCAGGAGCAGCAGCAACAGCAGGCAATTCTGGACGCGCAGTTCGCAAACCAGTATCAACAGTACCAACAGCCGATGCAGGAGCTTGGTTTCTACTCAGATATTTACCAAGGTATGCCGATTGGTCAGTCAAGTTTCACACAGGCTTCTACGCCGAGCCCAAGTTTCATGTCTCAGGCTGGCGGGTTAGCCACCGGACTTTACGGTATGTACCGCGCAGGACAGTAAGGAGTTACTATGAACGTAAACGACAGAAAGCTCTTTTCGAATCGAGGCGCAAGAAACCGTTTGTCCCAGATGAGCGGTATCATGACTTCGTCCGAGCCGTTAATGAATGAGGTACAGAAGTTTGAGCGTGGTGGCACCGTTCGAGAAAGAGCAATCTCTGGCGAGGGAGCCTTGGATCAACTTGCTTCGTCTAGCCGAACTCCTATGGATTTCCGAGCACTTGATCGTAACTTAGGCGCTCAGGTTCATGCAGCGCATGATGCGGTTCAAGGATCTATACTTCGGTTTTTAGGTAATACCTTTAGAGTTATTCGAGACAAGATATTTCACGAAGAATCAGGTGTTGAGATAGAAGAGCCCTCCTTGAAGCGGGAGATTCTTACTCAAGGCGAGCGGATTGCGGAAGAGGACATGGCTATGGCTGTGCCTGTCCCGCAGGGACAACCTCGTGTGTTCACACAACCCGTTCCTGAAACAATGGATCCGGTAACCACCCCTGAATTTACAGCCGATCCTAGACTAGGCATGGGTGAGTTAATGCGTGGCACTGGCATGCCTATGGCGGATGGGTTTGAGCCTACTGCTCCAGCGGCGCCTACGATGGAAGATATAATTGCTGCCCGCTCTATTGCTGAAAACCAAGGTGGGCCCATGGGGGAAGCCGCGGCGGCGTTGGCTGGAATGACTTCTAAAGACTCTGTGATGTTCCCTGGAGAGTTGTCTAAGGCTTTCGTTCCTCAACAGGATGTACAGACAGATGGGTTCATTCCGCCTACTATCGGCGCAACGGAACTCAATACTCCCGCTGTTCGCAACGCCATGGCGCAACCTCCGAGTGCGGGCTTGGCAACAGAGCTTATGTTGGCCGCGCAACAAGGACCCGCTCCGGATCCAAACGATGAGATATTGGCTCAAGCTCGGGCGCTTTTGTCTGATGAAGCTAATGCTCGTATTGACAGCGGAGACACACAAGCAATTATAGCCAATGCTCTGGGCCCTGATTCCTCATTATTGGAAGCAAATCAAGGCGCCGCACTTGCTTCCGAAGAACTAGCCGCAACTGCGGAGAACGAAGGTTTTGTTCCAGTGACCTTAAATCAGGGCACGATGGGTATGTCTGTCTTTGACTACAACCCAGAAACAGGGGCCATCCGCCCACGCGGAGGCAATGCGGAGATCATGCTAGGAGGCGGATCAAGAGCAGAAGCTAACGTGCAGAAGATGGTTATAGATCAGTACAACTTCGACACGAACGTACAGCCTCAAATGGAAGCTGAACGTGTTGCCGAGGATGCGCAGCAAAGGTTCGAAGGAACAGGATCTGGAGAGTTTTTAGATCTAGCAGCGAAGGCTGCGAGAGACGCTCGTGAAATTGCGGCCAAAGAACCCGAAGCCCCACCCTCTGCGGTGGATCAAGTTCTTAGTAGGACTAAACCGTTTAAAGATGTGCCATATGCACTGGATGAGATTGAGGCGCAACAACTCCAAAAGGCGGAAGCCGCAGCAAAACCCGAGGTTGTAGAAGCCGAAGCCGAAGCGGCGGCTGTAGAAACCGCTGACGAGGAAGTAGGCGGTGATCAAACGACTCCTGATTTAACCCCAGAGCAACGAAGAGAAGCGGCGGAGAATGCGGGTAGATCTGGGCCCTCGAGCCTCCAGTCTGTTGCAGAAATTGCTGAAAACCCAGATCTAACCCCAGATGAAAAATCAGATCAAGCGTCCAATCAAATCTTTTCTGGGCTCACGGGCCAAGAAGTAAACTTGTCTCCCAAAGAATCGGTCAAGGCGTATGAGAAAATGTTTAGCGAAATGCTAGGCATGAAAGACAAAGACGCTGAGAAGGAAATGTGGCACAACATGGCAATGATTGGATTTGCTATAGCCGCGGGCGAAAGCCCCAATGCTCTGGCTAACATAGCCAACGGGTTGCTTGCGGGCACGAAGATGATGAAGCAGGATCGAGCATCCGAGCAAGCGCGTAAAGATAAAATTAACATGTTGGCATTGTCCGAAGCCAACGAGGATCGTAGACTTGAGGCGAGACTTCGGAACGCTCGAGCGGTTGCAGGTATGCGGGCAGCAGGGGACGCAGTCGGAATGCGAGATTTTAAATCTCCTATTGATGCAATTCAGGCCGCGGAAGCTCAAGTAACCAAAGAAATGGATGCTGGTACATTAGAACTTAAACCTGGAGAGACGATTCAAAGTGTAGCTATAAACAGGGTAACTCCTATTTATGAGGCTATGGGCGTTGACATGAGTAACTTTTCGTCTTTGGCTGGTGGCGGCACTAAACAATTAACAATGCAAGAAACGGAAGCGGCGGCGAAAGCGGCAGGGAAATCAGAGTTTGTATTTGGAGGACAACGGTATCCCGTTCGTTAGTAGAGAGGAAAAACAATGGCCGAAGAATACATTCCTCCGGAACCGCTAGGACCAGTAAACGAATACATTCCTCCGGAACCGCTAGGACCTATAGACGAAGAATCAGATCAAACGGTCATCGGGTCGATAGCCCGTGGCGCTGGTGCGGGTATCGTAAACATCGGTCAAGGTTTGACCGAACTGGGAGCGGCGGGTCTAGCGTCTGCTGATCTAATAGAAGACGGAGCCCAACAGAAGGTCACTGAAACCTTTGAGAGCGTGAAGGACAGTCTGGGCCTAGTGCCAGAACGCTCCGCAGGTAAAGTCGCAGAAGTTATTACGACATACGCAACCCCTGGGTTAGGGGTGTTTAGTCTTGTTTCCAAAGCGGACAAGGCCCGTAAAGCTTTGCAATCAGGGACCGCGATTCCCGCTGCTCGAACATGGTTCGGTAAGGCCGCGCAA